>Ga0207652_10000473_pt1 | contig 41187 bp, 29 predicted proteins | sample KBSC63BmetaG_FD_184334 | JGI IMG/M metagenome (GOLD analysis project Ga0207652, IMG submission 184334) | Corn rhizosphere microbial communities from Kellogg Biological Station, Michigan, USA - KBS C6-3B metaG (SPAdes) (version 2) | ecosystem: Host-associated > Plants > Roots > Rhizosphere ...
TAAAGCGGCGAGCCAAAAGAAGCCTGGCTGCAAAGGATCGTAACCGACAACCGGCGAGCGATCGCCGACAAAAGATCTGAGCCCGGCCCATTTGCTGCGAACCCTCCGCACTTGAAGCGTCGTCGCCTGTTCCACCCGATCGATGGCGATTGCGATGTCCAATTCATCGGGTTGAACATCGCTGGGAACGGCAGGTGTTTCATCGGCCGGCGATAGCATCAAAAGCCGCGCATCGGGCTTCATGTAAAATGCCTCTTCTGCATCCAGGATCATGGGCCAGTCTTCGCACGAGAGGCCCGCCGGCGGTTCGATCAGCGCGGCGGTTCGTTTCAAGGGTTTAAGGCCGATCGGCAAAGCGCGGGCGAGCTGGCCAACATCATCGGCCCAGGCGCCGGCGGCATTCACGACAATCGCGGCGCGATACTTGGCGGCGCCCACTTCAACGGTCCACCCATCGGTCTCCCGAATAAGGCCTGTGACACGCGCATTGGTCGTGATCTGGCCGCCTCGCTGCTTGAGGATTCGAAGGTAGCCGCGCTGAAGTTCATGGACCTCGATATCGGCGGTGCTGTTGTCGAGAACTCCGCCAAGAAGGCCATCCGGCTGCAGGACCGGACACAATTCCAAGGCTCTCTTGGCACTCACCCGCTCCAGGTCTGGCTCGCGCCGCGCATAATCTTCGAAAGCATCGCGCCGCGACGCCTGGCCGAAGATGAGCACTGGCCGCGGCTTAACGAGCGGGATCGCAGCAAAGCCGGCGGGCGGTGAAAACAGAAACGGTCGGCTGGCTCTGGTGAGCGTGCGGATCGTGGCGTTGCCATAGGCCTCGGTGAACAAGGCGGCGGACCGGCCGGTCGAGTGATATCCCGGCTGCTCTTCCATTTCGAGAAGATGCACCTTGGCCCGTTCCGACAGATGCGCGGCGATGGACGCGCCTGCCATCCCGCCACCAATCACGAGAATGTCGCTACCAAGAACGGACATGGGGAACGCTCAAATCCGTTGGGAGCGGCCAGCAAACGGCGGCAGCTCGGTTTGGATTGAACGTCTCGCGAATGACCGCTGCGGCAGACAGGTTCCGGCCTTCATGTCTCAACTTGCCCTAACGTAAATGGAGGAAATCGGGTTTCGCGCGACTAGCGCATTCGGCATAGAAATATTCTATATCGGAAAAAAATAAGCGCAAGGTTTCCGTTATGGAATTTTTTGAGCGGCCATGGCGCGACGGCAAATGCCCAATTCCACGCGCCTCAAGCGATTCGACGTTGGAACGAAGCGGAAAAATAGTTGCCATAGCCGCCAGCAATCGAAAGACTCGTGACGAACCCAATCGACGCGAGCCATGTCATGACAAGTGCAGCAAGGCCGGGAGCCGTATTGAAAGCCTTACGACTGCAAAAAGGCTGGACGCAGTCCGACGTCGCCAAAATGACCGGATTTCGCGAATCGACGCTCTCCAAAATCGAAAACGACAAGGTGTCGATGAGTTACGACAAGCTTGCGCGTCTGAGCAAAGGCCTGGGCGTGGACATCGGGGTGTTCTTTGCCGAGGAAGGGCCCGCCGCCGCGACAAGCGCGCCGAGCACCGGACGCCGCAGCATCATTCGCAAAGGCGAAGGCAGCGTCATCGAAACCGACACCTACCGGTACCGCTTCGTCGCCACGGATCTGCTCAACAAGAGATTTGTCCCGATTTTCGGCGAAAGCTATATCCGCTCCATCGACAAATTCGGAGAAATGATCCGCCACACCGGCGAAGAATTTGCTTACATCATCGAAGGTGCGCTGGAGCTGCATACCGAACTCTATGCGCCGGTCAGACTGGAAGCCGGTGACGCGATCTATTTCGACAGCGGATTGGCGCATGCCTATATCGACGTTGGATCCACGCCTTGCCGCGCGCTCATCATTTGCTCGGGCGATGAATCCCAGCTGATGTCCGCTCACCAGAAAGTCTCCGACGGGGCCGATTCGAAGGCGGAAAAATCGGCGACGGAAAAGGCTGCGGCGGCAAAGCCGCGCGCTAAGGCCGCGCGGCGCAAACGCGCGGCCAAGTGAGAATGGCCGGGACATCGCAGCGTATCTAGCGCGCCGCCAGCTGCCGGTAGAGATCGCCAAGTAACGCCAATGCCGCATTTTCCCGCACGGGACCAAAACCACGGACGGCCAACGGCCCTTCAGCCGTTGCGATCGCTGCGTTCAGGGTCTCTGGGGCCAGCGTGGCGACCAGTTTTGCGACGAGCGCCAGATACGCATCGCGGAGTGCACGCTCCAGTTTGCGCTCCTGCGAATAGCCGAAAATATCGAACGGTGTTTCGCGCAGCGCCTTAAGCGGCACCAGCGCTCGAAGCACCGGCAGAATCCAGGCCCCGAAGGCGAGTTTGCGCGGACGGCCGGTGCGCGGATCGGTGCGGGTAAACAACGGCGGCGCCAAATGGATCTTTATGGTGCGGATCTCGCGGAATTCCGCGGCCAGGGCATCGCGAAAGCGTCCATCGCTGTAAAGGCGCGCCACTTCATATTCGTCCTTGTACGCCATGAGTTTGTAGGCGGAGCGGGCGACGGCCCACACAAATGCGTCACCGCCGTCGAGGGCCGCTGCCGCATCGCGGACCGAAGACATCACAACGCTATAGCGTTTGGCGTAGGCCTTGTTCCAATAAAGCGCCAGATCCTTCATGCGTCCGTCGATGAACGCTTGCAATGTCGGCGGCGGGGCCGGCGGTTGCGGCGCCGCGATGGCGGCGCGCCGTCCTGCCGCAAAAGCTTTGAGATTTTTATCGGCGGATTTGCCGTTGAGCTTGATGGCCTCTTCGATTGCCGGTAGCGGCAGAGGAATGGCGCCCAGCTGCCACACATAACCCAGCATCAGAAGATTCGCAAAAATCGAATCCCCGAACAATGTTTCGGCATGGCTGGAGCCAGAGAGCACAAAAGGCTGGCGTCCCGAGGCCTTGGCAAGCGCCCCCACCAACGCAGTGGGTTCGATCACAAGATCGCGATTGGTTTGAAAGCCTGCCGTAGCCATCATGTCGGTGTTGGCGCCGATCGTCGTTCCGAGCGCGATCGCATCGAGACATTCGGGTTGCGTGGCGGCGATGAGATCGCAAGCCAGCACAACATCCGCCTGCCCTGCACCGACTTTGGCGGCGGTCACGGCACCAGGATCTCGGCTTAAACGAATGTGACTGAAGACGGCACCGCCTTTTTGGCTTAGGCCGGTCATGTCGAAGAGATTGGCGCCAAACCCTTCCAGCCGCGCCGCCATCCCCAATATGGCGCTTACCGTGACGACGCCCGTACCGCCGATCCCTGCGATCACCATGTTGAAGCTATCGCGCATGCGCGGCAGTGCCGGAAGTGGTAGGTTGGGTTCCTGGAATGCGAATTTGTCCGCTGCCTGGTGCAAGCGGCCGCCTTCGACCGTGACAAAAGACGGGCAAAACCCCTTGGTGCAGGAGACGTCCTTGTTGCACGCCGACTGATCGATTTTCCGTTTGCGGCCGATGTCTGTTACGAGCGGCTGGATGGCAAGACAATTGGACTGGATCGAACAATCGCCGCAGCCTTCGCAGACCAGCGCATTGATGAATATCCGCCTGTCCGGATCGGGAAACGCGCCGATTTTCCGACGACGCCTTTTTTCGGCAGCGCAGACCTGATCGAAGATAAGCACGCTCACGCCCGGCTGGGTCTGCAAAGCGTTTTGTACCGCTGCAAGATCATCGCGATGGCGCACATCTGTTCCGCCCGGCAACGCTTCCAGCAGGAAGCGTTCCGGATCTTCGGACACCACAACGACCTGTTTCACGCCTTCGGCCTTAACCTGCTTGACCAACCGAGTGACGGTCAGGGGACCTTCGACCGGCTGACCACCGGTCATGGCGACGGCATCGTTGAACAATATTTTGAAGGTGATGTTGGTTTTGGACTGCACAGCCGCGCGGATCGAAAGCGATCCGGAATGGTTGTACGTGCCGTCGCCCAGATTTTGAAAGATATGCTTGGTATCGGTGTATTTCGACAGCCCGATCCAGTTGGCTCCTTCTGCGCCCATATGGCCCATCGGGATCGGATTACGATCGGGATGAAAGATTGCCATGCCATGACAACCGATGCCGGTTCCCCCGATTGCACCTGGCGGAACCTTGGTCGATATGCTGTGCGGACAGCCGGGACAAAACGCCGGACGCCGCATAATGCTCGGCACTCCAGCGGCCTTTCGCGCGCGGCGGTCCCGAATGCGGTCGGCCATCGAAGCGAGCTTTGGCACGCGCACATCGAGGTCCGGTATGCACGCGTGCAATCGGTCGGCGAGCGCCAGCGCGACGACATCGCCATTGAGCGGCGTGTCTGCGGGCAACAACGGCGCTCCGTCAGGCGTCAATTTGCCTGTGATCCGGGGCCGATCGTCGCGGTTGAAGTAGTGCAGCTTCGCCTGGTGTTCGGCGTGCGCGCGCTTTTCTTCGACGAAGAAGATTTCTTCGGCCGATCGCGCTGCGTCCACGAGGCTGCCCGCTGCCAACGGGTAGATCAGGGCGATCTTGTAGACACCCAGCCCGATTTGCTCTGAGGTTTCTTCTTCCAGTCCCAGCAATTCCAGCGCCGCGAGCACGTCGGTGAAGGCCTTGCCGGCAGTGGCGATCACAAACTTCGGCTCTTTACTGCCAAAGACCATGCGATCCAGTTTGTTGACCTGTGCAAAAGCTTCGGCGCGGGGCAGCTTGTGATGGAGCAGTCGTGTTTCTTGCTGCTGCACCGCCAGAAGTTCGGGGCGTATGTGAACGCCGCCCTCCGGCTCCGGCAGATCCGGGGGAACAAATGTCGGCGGAACGTACAGATCCAACACACCGGTGGCTTCGGCGGTCTCGTTCACCAGCTTCAAACCAACGAGCAGACCCGAATAGCGCGACAGCGCCACCGCGGCGAGGCCGAGATCCAAGATTTCCGAGACCGAACTCGGATAGAGAATGGGTACGCCCCAGCTTGCGAGCGTCAAATCGCTTTGATGGGCCGTGGTGGAGGATTTTCCCGCGTGGTCGTCGCCGAAGATCAGGACGACCCCGCCGGTGGACGATGTGCCAAGCAGATTGGCGTGCTTGATCGCATCGCCGGAGCGGTCAACGCCCGGACCCTTTCCGTACCAAAAGCCGAACACGCCATCGACCGTTTTGCCTGGCACGAAATCCAGTTGTTGGGTGCCCGCGACGGCGGTGAGGGCCAAGTCCTCATTGACGCCGGGCTCAAAGGTGATGTCGTTGTCTTTGAGCGCCCGTGCGGCTTTCCAGAGTTCGGCGTCGTAACCGCCCAGAGGCGAACCGCGATAGCCGCTGATATATCCGGCCGTGTTCAAGCCCTGCTTGCGGTCCTGCGCGCGTTGCAAAATCGGCAAGCGCACCAAAGCCTGCCGGCCACCTATCAATGCTCGTTGCCTGTCGAGCCGGTATTTGTCGTCGAGGGAAACTATGTCGGACATGTGCCTGATGATCTGTTGAGCCTGCTTTATCTGGCACGCCTTTTTGGAAAGGTGAAGCCGAATAATTCCGTTATGGAAATTTACTTACCAAAAAAGAACATTCGTGCTATTGGCTGAGCCAGGGTCCCACCGAGATTGGCTAATGAAAGACATCGTCGTTGCGCCGCTGGTGTCTGCATGACCGCCAGAACCGACTGGTTTCGCCGCTTCTTGCTACCCGGATTTGCCTTCAAGGCCGTGGTTATTGGCGGGGGTTATGCGACCGGCCGCGAGCTGGTCTCTTTCTTTATGCCGAGCGGCCCGCGCGGCGGCTTGCTGGGCATGATCCTGGCCACGGCGATTTGGAGCATCGTGTGCATGATCACCTTCTCGTTTGGAATGGTGACGGGAAGCCGCGACTACCGGACATTCTTCCGCAATCTGCTGGGGCGTTTGTGGCCCGTCTTCGAAATCACGTTCTTTCTGGCGATGATTGTCATCCTGGCCGTTTTCGCCGCCGCCGCCGGCGCGATCGGGCAAGCGGTCTTTGGCTGGCCGACGCTGCTGGGCTCCTTGGCGCTGATGGTCTCCATCACGATCGCCACGACCTTTGGAAATGAATCGATCGAGCGCCTGTTCAAATATGTTTCGATCTTCCTCTACGCGACGTATGGCGTGTTCCTGGTCCTGTCGTTCAGTCACTTCGGTGGTGGCATCGCCAAGGCGTTCTCCAGCGATACGCCGATCACCAACTGGTGGGCCGGGGGACTGACCTATGCCGGTTACAATGTGGTAGGCGCTGTCGTCGTTTTGCCGGTCTTGCGTCACTTGCGCAGCAAAAAAGATGCCCTCATCGCCGGGTTCCTGGCAGGGCCATTGGCGATGGCGCCCGCGATTTTGTTTTTCATTTCCATGGCCGCGTTCTATCCGGCCATTCAGAGCAAGCTTTTGCCGTCGGATTTTCTCATCCAGCAGATGAACGTTCCGCTGTTCCGGCTGGTATTCCAGGCCATGATCTTCGCTGCGCTCGTGGAAAGCGGCGCCGGACAAATTCACGCCATCAACGAACGCATTGCTCACGCTTATGAGGCGGGCAGTCGGCGCGTGCTTTCCAACCGGGTCCGGCTCCTCCTTACCCTCGCGATCCTGATCGGCGCGGTCTTCGTGGCGGACCGCATCGGTCTCATCGCACTCATCGCCAACGGCTATCGTTGGCTGTCGTTCATCTTCTTGGGCATCTATGTGGTCCCGCTGCTGACCCTTGGTCTTTGGCGGATCAATCGCTCCGTGCCGCTCTCCGTCCAGCCCGTCGGTGAGTCTTGAGAATGCCGCCGCGGGGCGCAGGCTGGATGAGCGAGGCCCCTTATGGCGCAGCCGATCCCGCGGTGATTTCCGCAATGACCCGTAGCGCGGACAGTTTTGAAATCGAACGCTGCTGGCGTGCGATGCGCGGCGCGGCGATCGTCCCTCTGCGCAGCAGCCTGAGCGCGCGCAGTATTCCGCCGCGACTGCTCGCCAGCATGGGACTATGCCGCGTGCGCATCGCGGACGACGCGGTGGAGAGTTCTTACCGCCTCGCCGGCATGCGTTATCGCCAGATGACCGGCGCCGAAATCACCGGCAACCGCTATCAGGAATTTGTCGAAGGCGGCAGCCTGGAAGAGCGTGCCCGGTTGTTGCGTCTGGCCTTCGCGATCCCGGTCGGCGTGTGGTGGGTTTCGGAAATCGTTTTCGATGAAGAATATGCCTGCCTCTACCGCTCCACGCTTCTACCGCTGCGCGACAGCGCATCGGGCGGCGTGGACCATCTTTTGGATTTGATCGAATGCGACGTTCCGGTCGCGATGCAGGGCAAGCACGGGATCATGTCGCGCAAGATCCTGAAACACGAATGGATCGACTTGGGCGCCGGAACGCCAAGCTAGTGCAACATTGCTTCGATAAGACGGGATGAAACGCATGCGTGCAGGCCTTATTGCAATAACGATCGGCGGCTTGATATTGGGCCCGGCGCTGGCGCAAGCCGCACCCACGCCGAGCACCGCGCCCAAGCTTGCACCGGGCACACCGATACCGCCCGCTGAGCTCGAGCCGTTTGTGGATGGGATCGTGCGTGCCGCGATGGCGCGCGACCATCTCGCAGGCGTCACTGTCGCCATCGTCCAAGACGGCGCGGTCGTGCTTGAGAAGGGCTATGGCTTTGCTGGCCCGGGCCGCCCAGTAAATCCGGACCGCACGCTGTTTCGAGTGGGCTCGGTATCGAAGACATTCACTTGGATTGCCGCGATGCAAGAGATCGAGGCCGGGCGCATGCACATCGATAAGCCGATGAACGACTATCTTCCGGCCGATGTGGCGATCCCTTCCGTGCAAGGTTGGCGCGCGGTCACGGTGCGCGACGTGATGAGCCACACGCCGGGCTTCGAAGAACGCATGCTGGATCACATGTTTGCCGAAACGCCCGCGCAGATTCTGCCGCTCGCGGCAAAACTGAAACTCAATCCGCCAAAGCGCGTGTTTCCGCCGGGCATCGTGCCGGCATATTCCAATTTCGGCGTGATGCTGATGGGCGAAGCGATCGCGCATCTGAACGGCGCGAGCTTTCAGGACGTGATCGAACGGAAAATCACGGCGCCCTTGGGCATGGATCACACAAGCTTCCGCGAGCCTTATCCCGCGCGCGCCGATCTGCCCGCGCCCTTGTCGCCTGCGCTCGCAGCCGAGGTTGCGACCGCCTATCATTGGACCGGCACCGAACTCAAAGCCGAGCCTTATGAATGGATCAGCCAAGCCGGCCCCGCCGGCGCCGCGTCGTCCACCGCGGGCGATATGACACATTATCTGCTCATGATGTTGGGCGACGGGGAATGGAACGGCACGCGGATTTATAGCCCCTCGACAGCCTTGGCGTTTCGCACGCCGATCAAACTGCCGGTGCCCGATGGTGGGCAAGTCGATCATGGTTTTCTGCAGACGCAATTGCCCGGTGACTTCATGGGCTTCGGCCATGACGGCGACACGATGTGGTTTCATTCCGATCTGATGACGATCCCTGCGCTCAAGCTTGGCATCTTCCTCTCCACAAACACCGACACGGGACAACGCCTCACCAGCGAACTCCCGCAGTTGATCGTTGGTCATTTTTACGCTGCACCGCCCCGCCTGCCGCGGCGAGGTGTGCCCACGCTTGTCGCCGACCGTGCCATGTACGCAGGCACCTATGTCACCAACCGGCGCCCCTTCTCGGGGCTCGAGAAATTTCTCTTCCTGTTGATCAACCAGTCATCGGTCGAGGTAACATCGGATGGCTATCTCATCACCCGCGGCGGCGGCGAACCTGTAACCTGGACACCCACCGGAAGGCCCGGTCATTTCCAGGCAGTCGACGGACCTAGGACAATGGATTTTGCGATCCGCAACGGCAAAGCCGTACGGTGGTTTGCGCCGGCAGAAGCGATTTCTCTGGATCGGGTGGGGCCGCTTTATCAACGCAATGTGCTTTTGGCTCTTGTGCTGCTGGCAAGTTTGGCAGCCGTTGTGACGCTAATCGCTGCGGCGATCCGACAGCGCGGTCCGGCCACCAACCTACAACGCCGTCTGACCGGCGCGCAGTGCTTGGCCGCCGGCGCGTGGCTGATCGCTCTTGGTGGGTGTATAGTGTTCGCCGGCGGTGCGGAAAATCTTGTCGATCTTGTCTTCAGTTGGCCCGGTACAGCCTTGGTCACCGCTTCGAGCGCGGCGCTGTTCGCTTCGGCCCTGAGTGCCGTCGTTCTTGTCGCTCTGCCATTCGCGTGGATGGGCGACAACGGTTGGGGACTTTGGCGCAAGCTGTGGTTCTCAGCCACGAGCGTCGCTTTTTTTGTACTAGGAGCTCAGTTGGCCTTTTGGGGCTTTTTGGAGCCTTGGGCGGCGTGACCGGCGATCATGCCGATATAGCCGCAGCACGATGCGGCGCAGCGTAGGCGGGGGCGAATGCCATTTTGCGCTGCGCATTGGCGAGAACGTGAACGCTCCTGCGCGGCGCGCTCGGCGCACGAAGTCTTCGAAGTGATGTCGCTTGTCTGCGGCCTACATCGCTGCAGGTGGTCCCGCTTCGGTCCCAAAGACCAATACGCGCGACTCTGCATTAAGACCAACCAGCGCTGCCAAGTCGGGCCGCTTCAACAGCTCCATGGCGCCCGCAAGACTGGCCGCGCCGGTTACCCCGATATCCAGAGCGGCGCGCGCGCCCTCACGTGCGTTAAGCCGCGCCGCTGCAGCGAGCGCCGGTGCATCGCCGATGGCCATGAAAGCATCGACTCGGCGCTGCAGGACCGGCCAAGCGGCTGCGGAGGCTTCACCCGCCGCGAGCATATGCATCTCCGTGTGCAGGTCGCCGCCCACGCCGGAGGGTTCAAATCGCAACGCACTCTCCATCAAGCAAGCAGCGGTCTCCGGTTCGACAACGATGAAGCGTGGTCGGTTCGGACCGAGTATATCCGTAAAAACACCCGCAACGCCGGCGGAGAGTCCGCCCACGCCGCCTTGTGTGAAGATATGCGTGGGCAATGGCTTTCCGCGCAATTGTTCGAGGATTTCGAGCACCATCACACCATAACCTCGCATAACTCGCATGACGGTCAGATCGTTGGGATCGCTTGTGTCGGAGATCAGAAGCCAGCCTTCGCGTTCGGCGTCGGCCTTCACCATCCGAACCGAGTCGTCGTATACGCCTGGCGTACGAACAACGCGCGCGCCCAATTGGCGGATTGCTTCGGCTTTATATTCCAGCGCGTTTTCATGCATATAGACGACGGCATCGCAGCCCAACCTGCTGGCGGCAAAGGCAACCGAACGGCCGTGATTGCCGTCGGTGGCACATGCCAACGTCACACGGCTGCCGGGGGCGAGATCGCGAAGCTTCATCGCGGCGGCATAAGCGCCGCCCAAGCTCTTGAAGCTGCCTTGCCCGAGACGCCCCGATTCGTCTTTGAGGAGAACCTCTGCGACGCCGAGTTCGGATGCGACCTCAACGAGCGGACGAAGAGGCGTCGTCCCGTAGCCCGGCCATTGCGAGATTTCGCGGCGGGCTTCTTCCGCCAACAGGCGCGTGGTTACGAGAGCTTCCTGTGGCGCGTACTCGTCGCGCGTAGCGAGCGGATTGATCAGCAGTTTCATAACTTTGACTCTTTCATGTCGCGGCACGATCTCAAGTTCGCGGCCCGACTTAAGTTAGTCCCTCTAAGCGCAAAAAAACGCTGTCCACCGGTTCATTGCCGCCGATTTCCTGCACCGAAGGCGCCACTCATCGAAAAAAAATGCACTTCCGAGGACGGAAACGATGAACAAAATTGAATTGGACGACACTGACCGGAGAATACTGGCGCTGCTACAGAGCGATAATCTCATCCCGGCAGATCGGCTGGGCGAAAAGATTGGGCTCTCGGCCTCGTCGGCTCAGCGCCGGGTCAAACGGCTGCGGCAGGCGAAAGTCATTACGGATGACGTGTCTGTTGTCGATCCGAGGGCAATAGGTCAGACCGCCACGTTTATTGTCGAGGTTTCGCTCGAGCGCGAGAGCGCGGAGATGATCCAGGAATTCAAGCGGCGGATGCTAGGGGCACCGGAAGTCCAGCAATGCTACTACGTCACGGGCGATGCCGACTTCGTGTTGATCGTAACCGCCCGCGATATTACGGATTATGAAAGCATTGTGGATCGGCTTTTTCTCGAAGAACGAAACATCCGGAAATTCAAAACCGGAGTGGTGCTCAATCGGGTCAAGGCGACACTCTCGATTCCCATCGAATAGCGCTTTTATTGCTTCGCAGAAGTACCCGCATAATTCGATCCGCGGGCAGGCACTCGACATGCGTATCGGCATTAGCGCTTAAGATTGCCCAAGATGTCTTACCGACGATGATCGAAGACGGAGGGTGCAGTTAAGTTTGAAATACCTCCGACGGTGACGATATGCACATCTAGGTCAGAGCGGAGTAGTTATGACTTCAAAAGGATCGGCGCCTCCCGAAACGAACCCGCTTCCGATAATGGGCCAGATCACTTGCAGCGTCGCAGATGCTTGCAAAGCGACCGGCCTGGGCCGGACGAAAATCTACGCTCTGATTTCCGAAGGGTGCCTTGAATCGACGACGATTGGACGGCGGCGCTTAGTGGATGTCGCCTCACTACAACGGCTTTTGAGGCCGCGCTGATCGATTGCCGCTTTGCTTATTGGAGGCGCGACATGAGCGACTCGGGGGACGAGCGGATGGATATACCGCCTAGTCAGCAGAAAAATTCGCGGAAATAGCGTTTTTTATCGAGGCTCTGAGCTTCCTCCCGCTCCGCCCAAGCCGGCGGTGCTCGCGGACGGCGAGCGTCTGACCGGCTGCGTTCCTAAAGCATTACTTCAATTAATCTCGGCCCACTATCGCGCATTGCGCTTTCAAACAGTGCCGCGAACTCTCTGTTCGATGTCGCCCGGCTGGCTTCGACGCCCATGCCGTTGGCGAGCGATACCCAGTTCAGTTCGGGATTGTGAAGATCGAGCATCGACAGAGTCTTTGGTCCAGGATTTCCCGCTCCCACCCTCGCAAGCTCGATGTTGAGGATGGCATAGGAACGATTGGCGAAGATGACCGTCGTCACATCCAGCTTCTCGCGCGCCTGAGTCCACAGTGCCTGGAGCGTGTACATCCCGCCGCCGTCACCTTGCAGCGCCAGAACCTTCCGGCCCGGTGCGGCGACCGCGGCACCCGTCGCCAACGGCACACCCTGCCCGATGGCACCGCCCGTCAAAGACATATGATCGTGCCATGGCGCATTGGCCGTGAACATCGCCGCGCCCGCGCCGGATGTTGCGGCTTCGTCGGAAATGATCGCACCTTCCGGCAGGAAACGCGCGATGATCTGACCGATGGTGTAGGCGTTGAAGGCTTCGGTTGGAATGTCCGGCCGTTTGAGTACCGTCGGCGATGCGCCATCCTTCGCTCCGATCGCATCCGCCAGGGCGACGAGAGCGCCGCGGCCATCTTCGTGCGGATGTGACAGACAGAGAATTTGCGCATCTTCGGGCGTGCACCAGGATGGTTTTCCCGGATAGGCAAAGAACGTCACCGGCGGCTTGGCACCGACAAGCACGAGCTGTTCGACGTCCTTGAGAAACTCCACGATCTGTTCGGCGAAATAGGGAATCCGCTCAAGCGCCACGACGCCGGCGCCGCGCGTGATTTTCGGCGTGAAGGTGTCGCACAGGATGCGCGCTTTCGATTTCGCTGCGATGCGCCCCGCGCTCTCCAATCCTTCGCGCGTCAAAGCGCCGGTATCACGGATGAGAATGGCGGTGCGCTTGCCGTTGCGAAGGGCCTTCGCCACATCGTCTATCGCGCGCGAAGATACCGGCGCCGGCCCAAGCACGGGAAGCGCAGGCGCGGCACCCTCCGCGTCGTTCCACGCCGTATCTGCCGGCAAGACGAGCGTGGCGATCTGGCCGGGTGCATTCCGCGCCGCCTGTACCGCGCGCGCCGCATCGCCTGCAACTGTGCCCGCCGAAACGCTGCTGCATATCCAGCCCGATACGGGCCGCGCGAAGCCAACAAGATCCGATGTCAGCGGCGCGTCATATTGCGCGTGATAAGTGGCGTGATCGCCGACGATGTTGACGATCGGCGTGGAAGCGCGGCGCGCGTTGTGAAGATTGGCCAGGCCGTTGGCGAGCCCTGGCCCCAGATGCAGCAAGGTCGCGGCAGGCTTGCCCGCGATGCGGCCATAGCCATCCGCGGCGCCCGTCGCCACGCCCTCGAACAGTGCGAGCACCGCCCGCATCCCCTCGACCTTGTCGAGCGCAGCGACGAAATGCATCTCCGACGTGCCGGGATTTGAAAAACAGACCTCGACACCGGAATCGACCAGTGTCCGTACCAGGCTCTCCGCGCCGTTCATTGGGGTGCCTTGTTCTGGACCGCGACGAAGACTACGGCGCGGAAGGGTCTTGCGAAAGCGGGCGTACGTCGCGAACCAGATCCACCAGCACCTCGCCCGGCGCTTCGCTCACGACATAATGCGCCGCGCGCTCGATCCTGAAGAACTTCTTCTGTGGCGCCTGGATGGTATCGAAATACGCCTTCGCGACGCTTTCCGGCGTGGTGCGGTCATCCGCGCCCGCGAAGATGAAGATCGGGCATTTGAACTGGCGGATATTGTCGAAGTTCACGTTCACGACCGCCGGCAGAAGCGCCTGCACGGAGGCCAATTCTCCGATTTGCGCGGAGACAACGTCGTAGTCGGTGTAATCGGGACTTGCCGCGCGCAGTAGATCGGCATCGTCATGGCTTTTCCCGTACATCATGCCGCCCAGCGCAACATCCCATTTGCGTTCCGTCATGACCTTGCCGAGCGGCGTCGGCCCGTTGGTGCTGGGATAAGGCGCAATCGCTTTCAGTTCTTTGACGGCCTGTTGATTGCCGGTCTTTTCGGCCTGCGCCAGCGTTTGCGCGTAACCAACCTGTTCGTTGCGAACCCCATTCACCACCTGCCCCACGCCGATATAGGCATAGATAAGATCGGGGCGATGCGCCGCCACTTTCAATCCCAACACGCTGCCCCAGGAATGGCCCATCAGAAATATCTTCTTCTTGCCATAAGTGCGCTCCAGATAGGCGATCACCTCTTCGGCGTCGGCCTGCATGCGATCGATATTCATCGCCGGATCGGGCTTGCGCTTGGCGGCGGAGAATGTTTTTCCCGCGCCGCGCTGATCCCATTGCACGACGGTGAAGTAATCTTCCCACGACCGCTGCCACGCCCAGCTCTCGGGCATCATGGCCGACCCCGGCCCGCCATGAATGAACAGCAGGATCGGATTGGCGGGGTTTCTGCCGCGCACGCTGATCCATTGCTTGATGCCGCCGATGTCGATGGCCTTGAGTTCCTGGATTCCACCGGCGGGGATGGCTTGCGCCGCCGCAATCGCCGCGCGCGCGGTCGGCGCGTCGGCCTCTGCTGCCGGCGCCGCGCAAACCGCCACCGGCATCGCCATCAAGAACAGGCTCGTGACGGAGAGCTTGGCAAAGGAACGCATCAATCACTCCATTTCGCGAGCCGTGAAGCGGCTGCTGTTTACATCTTATAGTCGAAAGTCAGGCCGATCGTGCGCGGACGCACCAGATATTGCTCCAGCGGACCCGTCTGCCCGCCCGTCACGCCACGCACGTCACCGATATTCGCGATGTACGCCGTGATCGCATAGCTCCCGAATTCAACGCCGACACGGGCGTCGAACAGATTGTATCCGCCCTGCGGAATGCCGGTGAGGAACGTGCCCGGCGCCTTGGAAATGTAGCGATGCGACAGCACGACCGACGGATGCCATTCGCTTTCCGACCATTGATAGGAAACCGTATTGGACACCTGCCATTTCGACGCGCCAGGAAGCGTCGATCCGCCCGGGACGATCGGCTGGCCGCCGCCCGGATTGAAATCGTCGACAAGCGCGGCGTTCAGATAGGTCACGTTGGTCGAGAGCGTCAGATCGTCGGTGGCGAAATAAGTTGCCGTCGACTCAAGACCGTAGCTGCGCGCTCTGCCGCCATTCGTGGCATAGTTGAGGTTTGTCGATGTGAGCAGGTGAACCTGGATATTGCTCCAATCGATATAGAAAGCGGTCGCGTCCAGTTGCAGCCGGTTGTCGAGCAGATTGGAACGCATGCCCAGCTCATAATTGATCAGCGAGTCGCTGCTATACGACGCCGGCACGGGATCAGCCGGGGTGGATGGCGTAACATTCGGTCCGCCGAACCGGTATCCCTTCGACACAAGGCCATAGGCCATGAAGTCGTCGCTCGGGGTCCATGTGATCGAGCCTTTGGGATTGAAGCCGCTCGCCTTCTGTTTGCCAAACGTATCGCTCGTGAGCCCGCTGCCGCCGGTCGCAAGAATGTAGAAACCGCTGGCTTTCGTTTCGCTGTTCAACTTTTCATCGAACAGGCGGCCGCCGAGCGTTGCCTTCCATGCGTCGCTGAAGTGATAGGTGAATTCACCGAACGCCGCTTCTTCGCGACCCTCGGCCGGGATGTAAGCGTCGAGCCAGACATTGTTCGGTGCCGAAAGGGCGCCTATGCCGGCGCCGAAGATGGGGCCGTACACTGCCTCGATGGAGTCCGTGATACCGGTGCCCGCGCCGATATTTCTCACCTTTTCTTTCGTCTTGTCGTAGTAGAGGCCCACCACATATTCGAAGCGGTCTCCACTGGGCGACGCGAGTCGCACTTCGTAAGTCTGCCCCGTGCTCGTCGCGGGTTGCCCGATCGTCACGAGCGACGCGCCCGGGAAGACGCCGCCGAACACGGCCGTGTTGTCTTGAAGCGTGTCCTGCGTTTTCTGATGGTATGTCGCGGTCGCCGTCAGCGTGGCGAAACCGAAATCCTGATCCAGCCGCAGATTGTGGATCTTGGTGCCGAAATTCGCGGTTTCCGGAATGAGCGTGGTCTTTGCGTATTTCCCGGCGAGCGCAGGCTCGGCATAGCCCAGATCATGCGTATTTTCCGTCTGGTCGAGGAACAGATAGTTGATGGTCGTGTTCGGCCCCGGCTTCCATGTCGCTTCGATGCGCCCGCCGCGGATCAGCGTGCGGTTCGCATCCTTTTGTCCGGTTCCGATATTGTCGATAAAACCGGCAATATCGCGATACACATAGACGCCACGCACGGCGAACGTGTCCGTCACGATCGGAATATTGACCATGACCTTGCCAGAGCCGCCCATGTCGCCATGCGCGGTGCTTTCGATGCTGCCCTGCAGGTGCATCCCGAAATCTTCGAGATCAGGCTTTGCCGCCTGATAGTTCACCGCGCCGCCGAGAGACGACGATCCGAAGAGAGTGCCTTGCGGGCCGCGCAGGACGACGACGTTGTCCACGTCAAACGTGTCGATGTCCGGCGTTGCGATGGAATAGGATGGATCGGTCAGCGGAACGTCGTTGACGAAATAACCGGTGGTGCCCTGCCCCTGGTCGATTCCGGTGGTGGTGGAAATGCCGCGAAGCACCACGGTCGAGTTGCCGGGGGTCTGGGCGTTGAACACAACGCCCGGCGTCCGCGTCAGGTAATCCGACATATCCTGCGCACCGAGCGCCTCGAGTTGCGCGCCCGTTACCGCGGACACGGAGCCGGAGATTTTTCGCACCGCTTCCGGCCGCTTTTCTGCGGTCACGATGACTTCTTCGATTCCGCTAGAGCTTTGGGCTGAGGATTTCCCTGGCGCGGCCTGACCAAAGGCGGACGGGCCACCCAACACGGCCATCGTTGCGCCAGCCATGAGTCCCGCGCGCAAAATTTTCAATCCGAACAAAGGCATATCAATCCCCCAACCCTCGCATGTCATTTTTCCAATATGACATATATTTCTGCAGTGACAATAATTTTCTAACAATGCGTTCACTTTCTGAGATGTGTGGCGCTGCCGCACCAGCCCGAGAGGCGGGCCTTACCAGACGCGCACGCGCTTTTCCGGTGCGAGATACAGGGCATCGCCCGGCTTCACGCCAAAGGCCGCGTACCAGCCGTCGATGTTGCGCACGACGCCGTTGACGCGGAATTTGCGCCAGCTGTGCGGGTCGCTGGTGGTGAGTTGCTTGATGGCTTCCGGCTTGGCTTTGCCGGCCCAACCCTGTGCCCAGGCAAGGAAGAAGCGCTGATCACCGGTAAGGCCGTTCAACACCGGCGCAGGCTTGCCCTTCAGCGCGGCATGATAGGCGTCAAACGCAATCGACATGCCGCCGAGATCGGCAAGGTTTTCACCCATCGTCAGATCGGCGTTGATGTGCGTTCCCGGCACCGGTTCATATTGCGTATATTGTGCGCCGAGTACCGCGGCGCGCGCCTTGAATGCCCTGGCGTCTTCGGGCGTCCACCAATCGCGCAGCGCGCCTTTTGCGTCGATGGCGCGGCCTTCGTCATCGAAGCCATGCGTCAATTCATGGCCGATCACCGCGCCGACGGCGCCATAGTTTATGGCGGCATCGGCATTCGCATCGAAGACCGGCGCCTGAAGAATGCCGGCCGGAAATACGATATCCCGCAACGAACCGTTATACGCATTGTTGGTTTGCGGTGTGAGCAGCCAGTCATCGCGATCCACCGGGCCATAGCTGCGCTTGACAGCGAACGACCAATCCGCCGCCGCGGCCGCGCGCACATCGCCCATCAAATCGTCCCGGCGAATAACAACGCCGCTGTAATCCCGCTGATGGTCCGGATAGCCGACCTTGATGATGTAGGTATCGAGTTTCGCCAGCGCTTCGGCCTTCGTCTTGGCGCTCATCCAGCCCAGCGTTTCGATTCTGTGGCGGAAGGCCGCTTTCAGTTCGCCGACCAGCGCTTCGATCTTGGCTTTCGTCGCTGCCGGAAAATAGCGCGCGGCATAAAGCTGGCCCACCGCCCATTGCAGCGTGCCGAAGCAGCTGTGCGGGACATAATCGCAATCCTGTCCACCGACGGCGGCAAGGCCGAGCTTCCAGCGCGGCACCTGCTCGGACTGGCCGGCCAGAGCCCGATCGCGCATCTCGAAGCGCGCCTTCGCAAATGCCTTCGGCAGATAGGGCGCCGCGTCATCGACAGTGCGGAACACCATCCACGCTTTCAGCGTGTCCAACGGCGTTGCGGCAAGGATGCGCGCGAATTTCGGGAAAGCGCTCTTCTGCGCCACGACGAGCGACGTCTTTCCCGAAAGCTGCGCGCCCGCCAGAAAATCACGCCAGGAAAAGCCAGGTGCATAGGCCGCAAGCTGGGCCGGCGTCATCGGATTGTATTGCGCGACGGGATCGCGTTGCTGAACCTTGGTCCAGCTTGCATCGGCAAGGCGCGTTTCAAATTCCACGATATCCGCCGCCGCCATCGCAGCGTTCGGCCATCCCGCAAGCTTCAACAGATTGGCGGCATAGAGACGGTACGCGTCCTTCTGCTTCGCGAAATCGGGTTTCAGATAGTAATCGCGATCCGGCAGGCCCAGACCCGATTGCCACAGATAGACCGCGTAATGGTTCGTGTCCTTCAGATCGCTGTCGATCACGATGAAGAACGGGCTGGGATAGAAATCGAATGCCGAACGCCCCATCAGATTCGCAAGCGCGGCACGATCCGGCGCGCCGCGGATCGCGGACAGCTCTGCATCGATCGGATGAATGCCCTTCGCCGCGATGGCCGGTTCGTCCATGAAGGCGGCGTAGAACGCGCCGACCTTTCCTTTCGTATCGCGCGGAACGAGCGGCACATCCTTCGCCGCGTCGTCGAAAATCGCGTGCAGATGCGCATCGATGCGATCGGTCATGTCCGAGCGCCGCGTGATCATCGGCTGATCGGCGGGGATCACCGCCCGCGCCAGATAGGCCCCGTCGGCATATTGGAAGAAGTCGTCGCCCGGCTTCGTCGTTGCATCGCGCGCCGTGAGATCCAGCCCGAACGGCAGATAAACCGGTGCATCGTTACGCGCCTGCGCCGTTGTCATCATCGCCGCGAAAGCCGCGCCGATACAGGCGAACCGGAAGACCCCGTGATGTGTGTTGCCCTGCGCCATCTCAGAACGACACGCCAAGGCCGATGAAGTGGAAAACCACGCCCACCCAGAGAACGATCAGGCAGCTTGCCGCCAGAACCACGCTCCACAGCTTCGCCATCACGCCGGTAGATGCCGTGAACGTGGTCCACACATTCCAAAGCGCGGCCAGCGCCGCGAGCGGAAGCACGACAATGCTGAGAAGGTGCAGGACAAGCACCCATTTCTCCATCGCCGAACTGACGAAATAGGGCGCCCAGGTCCAATAGAATGTCGACATCATGCCGACGATCAGCGTCAGCCACGCGGCCATCACCAGAACGTCCGCGGCCGCCGCGACATGCATCCACCGGCGCGCGGGCAAGCCTTCCAGCGCAAGCGGCGCGCCATATCGGCGGCGCGTCACGGCAGCGACGGGCCACGCGATCGTCGCCAGCAGCAGAACAAGAAACGACAATTCCAGCGCCGGCAGAAGCCACGCGGCGTTGCGGTATCCGGGCACCGGCGTGTAAGCGCCGGACGGATCGTTGCTGTCGCCCCACATGACGACTTTGCCGTCCACCACTTTCGCGGCCAGCAGATCTTTGCCGCCCACCTGACGCCACAGAAACGGCGCGATTTCCTCGAACGTCTTGGGCTCGCCGTTAAGGCCCGTCATCGGCGTGATGAGGCGGCCGGAATCGTCCGCGCTGAGGCTGGCCTGGCTGAGCAGGTTCACGAAAGACGCGAAGGTCGTGTCCTCGCGGCGCGAGCCATCATATTGGCCGACCATCATGGCGGCATGCGCCTTCGCGGTCGCCAAGGACACGCTTCCGGTTTGTGTCGGACCGGGGAAATAGCGGTCGGTGAAATCGCCGAACAGCTTTTCGCGCAGATCGAACGTGTCGGAACTGCGCCCCGCGCTGTTCAGCGAAATGAACAGGCCGACATTGTGATCGAGAAACAGCGACACCGAACTGTGAAAGAAGCGGGTATCGCCGTCGTGACCGATGACGCGCTGGCCGTTGCGGTTGAGCTGGAAGAAACCCAGCGTCATGCGATTGAGCGCCGGGTTTATGGTTGTGTAAGGCGTGCCGTGCATCTGCTGTGCCGTCGCCGCCTGAAGAATGCGATGGCCCTCATATTCGCCGTTCTGCAGATGCGCGATCATGAATTTGGCGATGTCGGTGCCGGATGCCGACAGCCCGCCGGCCGGCGATGCCCCCAGCCTCTCGAAAGGACCAGGCTCGTCCGCCGCCGACAGATATCCGCGCGACACCAGCGGCGCCAGCGCCGCGGGCGGCGGCTGCAGGAAGGTCGAATGATTCATGCCGAGCGGCGCGAAGATGTGTTGCGCGATATATTGCGGGAACGGCTGCCCGGAAATCCGTTCCACGATGTAGCCGGCGAGCGCCGCGCCATAGTTGGAATAGGCAGAGACCTCGCCCGCCGGAAAAATCCGCGGCGGCATCCAGCTCTTCAGAAAGTCGCGAAGCGCCGGATGCGTCGGCTTCACCGCGATCACTTCTTCCAACGCGTTCTCGAAGCCCGGCGTATGCGTCATCAACTGGCGCATCGTGATGGGCTTGCCTTGTAATGGCGGAATCTTGAAATCGAGATAGGTGTTCACGTCCGCGTCGAGATCGATCCGGTGCTGCTCGACGAGCTGCATCACCGCCGTCCAGGTGAACAGCTTGGAGACAGAGCCGGGCCGGAACAGCGTCAGATCCGGATCGACAGGGCGTTTCGCGCCCACGTCCGCGTAGCCATATCCTTTTTTGAACAAGACGTTTCCGTCTTTGACGACCACAACGACGGCGCCCGCAATATCGGCGCGTTCCAGTGCGTAAGGCAGAAATCCGTCGAGCCACGCGCCAACATCTTCACGGGTGAGGTTGGTGGATGTCGCGGGCGCCGCAGTGGTGGTCTTCGTGGATGGGGCCACGGGTAACGGACCCGGCGCCGGCTGCGCGAAGGCCGAACCGGCCGCAAAACAGATCGCCAAAACGGCGCCAACCAACCCCTTCACGCCCAATCCCCTTATATTTGCGGCCAAGCGATCCGTATCCCGCATTTTTCTATTGCGCAACTATTTTCACTTCTGCCATTAATTTCCCCACTAGAAAATATCGGGGCGGGTCGCTGACTATATGAATGATCGTGGGATTTCTCCGCACGCGGCCCCGCACATCGGCAGTCTGCGCAAAGCGGACATCGAGCCGTTTCATGCGATTGCGATCAGCCGTCTCGCGCACACGCTGCAAACCGAAGGCCGCTCCATCATTCATATGGAATTCGGTCAGCCATCGACCGGCGCACCGCGCGCGGCGATTGAGACGGCGCATCGGATTCTCGACACGGACCCCATGGGTTATTGGGAAAGCGTGCCGCTAAAGCAGCGATTGGCGCGGCACTATTCCGACAGCTACGGCGTCGGCGCCGATCCCGAACAGTTCATCCTGACCAGCGGTGCATCGCCCGCGCTGGTGCTGGCGCTGATCTCGCGCTTTTCACCGGGCGACCGCGTGGCGCTGGCGCGGCCCGGCTATGTCGCTTACCGCAACACGCTGAAGGCGCTGCATCTCGTTCCCGTGGAAATCGCTTGCGGTGAAGCCGAACGCTTCCAGCTTTCGGCGGCAAGTTTGGCGGCGCTGGATCCGCCGCCCGCCGGCGTCATCATCGCCAGTCCGGCCAATCCCACCGGCACGATCATTCCGCCGGAGGAATTGAAAGCGATCGTGGAAGTCTGCCAGGCGCGGAATATCCAGATCGTCTCGGACGAGATCTATCACGGCCTTAGCTATGGCGAGCGCACGCATTCCATTCTGGAATTCGATCCCTCGGCCTTCGTGATCAACAGCTTCTCCAAATATTTCAGCATGGTCGGATGGCGATTGGGATGGTTGCTGGTGCCCAAGGAACATCTGCACCGCGCGCGCGCTTTCGTGGGAAACCTGTTCCTCACCGCGCCGTCGCTTTCGCAACATGCCGCGCTTGCTGCGCTGGATGCGCAGGAAGAACTGGATGGCCATGTCGCGGTCTATAAGCGCAATCGTCAGCTCCTTCTGGATGCGCTTCCGCGCCTGGGACTGAACGCCATCGCGCCGCCGGATGGTGCGTTCTATCTCTACGCCAATGTCGGACATCTAACGGACGACAGCTTCAATTTCTGCAAGGACATGCTGAAGGAGACAGGCGTCGCCACCGCGCCGGGAATCGATTTCGATCCCGTGCACGGCCGTGAGTTCGTCCGCTTCAGCTTCGCGGTGTCGACGCCGCAAATCGAAACGGCCATCGAACGCATGGTGCCATGGATGCGCTCGCGGCAACGCGTATAGGCAAACGGCTTTCGCGGCAGCAGCGTTTTTGTTAGGAATATGCTCAATACGCCAGCACGGGGATATCATGTCGGACCACCCAACCAAGCCACCTTCCATCGTAAGGCCCGGTGCGGCGCTAAAAGCGTTGCGGCTCGAGCGCGGCTGGAGTCTGGCGGAAGTGAGCCGGCGAAGCGGTCTTCCTGTCTCAAGTCTTTCCAAGGTCGAAAACGATAAGATGGAGTTGACGCTCGACAAGCTCATGCGCGTCAGCGTGGCGCTCGATGCGGACATGGCCGGCCTCTTCGCGGCGCCCAGTTCGCAATATGCCGGAAGCGACACCAACGGCCGCCGCGCCATCACCAGAAGCGACGACGCCAAAACGATCGACACGCCGATCGGGCGCTATCGCTATCTGGCCTATGAGCTTCTCAACAAGCACTCCATTCCCATGACCATCGATGTGACGGCGAAGAGCCTGGAAGAATTTGGAGAGTTCAATCGTCATCCCGGCGAAGAGTTCGTGTACGTGCTGGAAGGCGAACTCGACCTCTATACCGACATGTATCTGCCCACCAATCTCAAGAAGGGCGACTCCATCTATTTCGACAGCAATATGGGCCACGCCTATATCGCGGTAGGCGGCAAGTCGTGCCGGATTCTGTCCATCTGCATCGCGCCGGAATCCGAACTCATCAAGTTCATGGAAGGCAAAAATCAGCCCGCAGGCAGACACTACAATTTGACAGATGGTTCAGTTCCAAAGATGAAGACGGGAAAATAGGCGCGCGTTGGTTCAGCTTCGTTCGGGAGAATGGAGGGATCAGTCCTGCCGGGGGACGCATGGATGGATACAGCACGCCTGGCGTGTTGAAAGTCGCAAGAAATAAAGTCCTTCCTGAAGCTCTGATATTCGTCCGTCTCCGCCCTCTGATGGACTGAAGCGAGTTTCGATACACCACAATCTCTTAGCGGATAGCATGTGCAGATCGTGTGCAGCGGGAGATCAATCTTTGGAAATGGCTATCGCGTTTGAGCAACCATTCATTCGAAGTTGCTATACGCGCGCGTAGTCGCCTTTCTGTGTATTCAATTGTGCTGTTACACTTCACCGTCCCGACGGTGGGTGAGATTGCGAGCTTTCATGCTGCATCTTGGCGCGCTGATGGCGCCTGCTGGATTGAGCTGCTAAGCGACTGTTCCCGGCGCCTTTGGCGCCGAAGAGCTCCGCCCATCTTGCGCCTGTCTTCCTAGTCGGGCGAAGTGTCGCTGACGTTGAGAACCTCGAATCACGTTTTTGGAGACAGGACTCGCATGACCGAATGCCCATGCAAATTGGCAAGCGGAAAATAGAGCCTGTGCGTCTCCGGATCCACCGCGACCGAATGTGCGTCTTCGCCAACGAATACGTCCTGTAACGTGACTGGCGATGCCGGGTTTGTTATATCGTAGGTCGAGAGCGTTCCGGACTCCGACGCCACATAAAGGCGTTTGTTTTTGGGATCGACAGCGAGAACGTCGGGATCACGTGCAACAGGCCGCCGGCCAAGAGTATTTCCCGTCGCGAGATCGACTGCGAGCAGGACATCGTTGGCATCGCACGCGACGTATCCAATCGCAGCTCCCGGTGCAACTGCGAGTCCGTGAGGGTGCTGTCCGCCGGTGAGTTTGTATTTCGAGATAACTACGGCTTTTACGGGATCGATGACGGCCAGCTCGTCACGCGATTGGATTGGGACGTAAACCCTGGAGGTAAGCGGATCGTAACGAACATTGCCAACTTCGCCACCTGTTGCGATGCGCGCAACGAGGCGGTTTTCATTCGCATCGATAACCAGCACCGCGGAGCCAAGTTCGTCGGACACGAAGATCCGATGTTCCGTGGGATCATAGGCAATGCCGTCAGGGAAAACGCCGCCGGGCAAGCGCGCGATTTCCCGCAGGTTGGCGGTATCGAGAACGGCCAGCGCCCCGCTTCCTGACGTCAAGCCCATCATCCCAAGACCGACCAAGAGCGACGGAACGAGTCCGGCTCCCGGCACACTGGCATATAGACGGTGAAGTTCGGGAACAGCGAGGACGCCGGTGACTTTCGGGAAACCATCGAGTTCAGCCGTAACTTTGCTATGCATAAGATCGAACACGAGAAGCTTTCCGGCGCCCATTTTCGCTATATAGAGCCGCTGCGATGTTGGATCGACGCTCTGATAATCAACGCGATCGGTGGCTGGGCCGAGCGCGAAATCGCCCACAAGCGAGAATAGAGGCTCGAATGATTGCGGTGGCGGACTGGAGGGGGCGCCCGCATCGCAGCTACTGCCAACGAGCGAGGCGATCAAAAGGGCGACCAGGAAAACGCGATGCATGGAGCGCTCCGCAGTTTGAGTCCCTGTCAGTTCAGTATTGCAGACTTACGACGATTGATGAACGCCGAGTTGTCGTCCTTTGACCAGCCCGTAAATGGCCGGAATCACAATCAGCGTGAGGATCGTCGAGGACAGCATGCCGCCCACCAGCGGAACGGCGATGCGTTGCATGACCTCCGAGCCGGTGCCGGTGCTGAACAGGATCGGCAATAAGCCGGCCATGATCGCGCAGACCGTCATCATCTTGGGCCGAACGCGCTCCACCGCGCCTTCGATGATCGCGTGATAAAGGTCGGCAGCGGTCAGCGCCTTGCCCTCCAGCCGCCGCTGTCCGATCACGGCGGTGAGCGCGTTGTCGAGATAGATCAGCATGACGACCCCGGTTTCGGCGGCGACACCCGCAAGCGCAATAAAGCCGACCGCGACTGCCACGCTCATGTTGAAGCCCATCAAATACATCAGCCAAAACCCGCCTGTCAGCGCGAACGGGACGGAGAGCATCACGATCAGGGTTTCGGTCAGGCGGCGGAAGTTCAGATAGAGCAGCAGGAAGATCAGGAACAGCGTGACCGGGATGACCGTCTTTAGCCGCGTCGCGGCGCGCTCCAGATATTCGAACTGGCCGCTCCATTCGATGTGATAGCCGGGCGGCAGCTTCACTTGGTCCTGCACAGCGCGGCGAGCCTCTTCGACATAACCGCCAAGATCACGGCCCTGCAGATCGACATAGATATAGTCCACGAGCTGAGCGTTTTCGGTGCGGATCGAGGGCGGGCCTTGCGTGATATGGATAGACGCGACCTGGCCGAGCGGGATTTGCGCGCCAGCCGGCGTGCTGACCAAAACCTGGCTGGCAATAGCTTGCGGATCGTGCCGGAAGTCCCGCGGATAGCGCACGTTGACGGTATAACGCTCGCGTCCTTCTACCGTCTCGGTTACCATCTCGCCGCCGAGCGCGGTCTGGATCACGTTCTGCATGTCGGCAATGGTAAGGCCATACCGTGCGAGCGCCGCGCGGTCAGGATCGATGTTGAGATAGTAGCCTCCCAGAACCCGCTCGGCGAAAGCGCTGGTGGTGCCTGGCACTTTGCGCACGACCGTTTCGATCTGTCTGGAAACACGATCGATTTCCGCAAGATCGTTGCCATAGACCTTCACGCCGACCGGCGTGCGGATGCCGGTGGAGAGCATGTCGATGCGGGCCTTGATCGGCATGGTCCAGGCATTGCTGACGCCGGGAAATTGCAGCGCCTGGTTCATATTCGCGATCAGCTTGTCGGTCGTCACGCCGGCGGGCCAGGTTTCCTCCGGTTTCAGATTGATGACAGTCTCAAACATCTCGGTCGGTGCGGGATCGGTCGCGGTCTCCGCGCGGCCGGCCTTGCCGAATACGGACGCCACTTCAGGGAAACTCTTGATGATTCGGTCCTGCAACTGGATCAGCTCGCCAGCCTTGGTGATCGACATGCTGGGCAGGCTCACCGGCATGTAAAGAAGCGTGCCCTCGTTGAGCGTGGGCATGAACTCGCTGCCGACCCGCGTAATCGGATAAAGCGAGATCGCCAGAACCGCCAACGCAATCGCGATGGTCGCTTTCCGGTATCGCAACACCAGATCGATGATGGGACGGTAGAGCCAGATCAGCGCCCGGTTCACGGGGTTCTTTTGCTCCGGCATGATCCGTCCGCGCACCAGCAGCGTCATCAACACCGGCACCAGCGTGACCGAAAGAAGCGCCGCCGCCTCCAGCGAGAAGGTGTAGGTATAGACCAGCGGCTTGAACATCCGTCCTTCCTGCCCTTCCAGTGTGAACACCGGCGCGAACGACACCGTGATCACCAAAAGGCTGAAGAACAGAGCCGGTCCCACTTCGATAGCGGCTTTGACCAGCACATCGAGCCTCGACTCGTTCGGACCCGCCCGTTCCAATCTCTTGTGCGCGTTCTCGATCATGACGATGGCGGCATCCACCATCGCGCCGATGGCAATCGCAATACCTCCCAGACTCATGATGTTTGAACTGATGCCGATGATGTGCATGACAATGAACGCGATCAGGACGCCGGCCGGCAGCATGATGATGGCGACCAGCGCGCTGCGCGCATGCAGGAGGAAGATCAGGCAGACCAATGCAATGATGATGCTTTCCTCGATCAGCGTGTGCTTGAGCGTGTCGATGGCGCGATAGATCAGACTCGAACGGTCATAGACCGGAAGGATCGACACGCCTTTCGGCAATCCGCCAGCGATGTCTGCGATCTTCTGCTTGACGGCCTTGATGACCGTGAGCGCGTTCTCGCCGTCGCGCTGAAGAACGATGCCGGCCGCGACCTCGCCCTGACCGTTGAGTTCGGTAAGACCACGGCGCTCGTCGGGACCGAGTTCGATATGGGCCACGTCCCTGAGCAGGACAGGCGTGCCGCCTTCGCTCTTCAGGACGATGTTTTCCAGATCGCCGATGCCTCTGAGATAGCCGCGGCCCCGCACCATGTATTCGCGCTCGGACATTTCGATCGTGCTGCCGCCGACATCCATGTTGCTGGCGCGAATAGCGCTTGTGATTTGCGAAAGCGGAATGTTGAAGGCGCGCAGTTTCGCGGGGTCCACCACCACCTGATATTGCTTGACGAAGCCGCCGACGCTGGCGACTTCGGCGACACCGGGAACCTTGGCGAGCTGATAACGGATGAACCAGTCCTGGATCGAACGCAGTTCCGCCAACGTGCGCTGCGCACCGATCACCGCGTATTCGAATACCCAGCCGACGCCAGTGGCGTCCGGACCCAGCGACGGCGTGACGCCCGCGGGCAGGCGCTTCTGCGCGAAGTTGAGATATTCCAGAACCCGGCTGCGCGCCCAATAGATGTCCGTGCCGTCCTCGAAGATAACGTAAACAAAAGATGCGCCAAACATGGAAGTGCCGCGCACGACTTTGGATTTTGGAACAGCCAGCAGAGCCGTGGTCAGCGGATAGGTGACCTGATCCTCGACCACCTGCGGCGCCTGTCCGGGATACTCGGTATAGACGATAACCTGCGGGTCGGAGAGATCGGGAATGGCATCGAGCGACGTGTTGAGCACAGCCCATACCCCAACAGCCACGACAAAAACTGCCGCGAGCAAAATGAAGATGCGGTTGCGCGCCGAAAGCGCGATGATTTGCGCGATCACGGTTTTGCTCCCGCCGTGTTTTTGGTTTGGCCCGCCGTGAAGGATTGCAGCGCGGCGCGCAGATTGCTCTCGGCGTCGATCAGGAAATTCGCACTGACAACGACCTGTTCGCCCGGCTTCAAGCCACTCAGAATTTGGGTGTAGCCCTCACCGTGGGCGCCCACCTTGACAGCGCGTGGCGCGAACCGCCCCTGACCTCGGACCACGAGCACGGTCTGACTCACGCCGTTATCGAGAATGGCCGAGTCCGGAACAACCAAAACATCGCCTGCCGGAGTGGCCGCGGCCTCTATCTCAACATTTGCATACATGGATTCGCGCAGCGCGAGGTTCGGATTCGGAAGGACGATACGCACGCGTCCGGTTCGAGTCGCCGCCAACATTGTTGGATAGACAAAATCGACCCTTCCGCTGAATGTCCGTCCCGGATACGCGACAAAGGCGATGTTAGCCCGTTGTCCGGAACGAACGTCGCCGAGGTCTTGTTCCTGCACGTCGGCCAGCACCCAGACAGTCGAAAGATCAGCGATCTTGAACAGTGGATCGCCGGTGTTGAAATGCATGCCCTCGATGGCTGTTTTCTCCACAATGACGCCGGATCGCGGCGCGACGATTGTGACGGAGCGCGTGGCTCGCCCCGTGCGCCGGATTTCCGCGATGGCGGACTCCGGTATGCCGTACTGGCGCAGAACGCTGGCGGTCTGCGCGATTTCCGTCGGGTTTTTGTCCTGCAGCGCCACGACATAGTCGATCTGGCGCGTGATTACGTCTGGCCCGCGCTGCATCGTGGTATCGGGTGTATCGATCCAGACGCGCGCCAGCGGCTGGCCGGCGCGTACTTGGGCGCCCGTGGTCGAGACGAGGAGCTTTTCCACCACTACGTCGAACTTTGTGGTGACGACGGCCAATTTGCTTTCATCGGCTTGGACCGTTCCCGTCGCGCGGATCGCATGCGCGAGGGAAGACCGCTGCTCGACTGGCGCGGTCCGCACCCCCAGCATTTGCAGACGCGCGGGACTGACGCTCACGACGCCCGTTTCGTCCTCGCCGTCGTGGACGGGGACGTAGTCCATTCCCATGGCGTCCTTCTTCGGCACCGGTGAGGTGTCAGGAAGACCCATGGGATTGCGGTAGTAGAGAATTCTCCCCGCGCCTGCCGATTTGGGCGCCACTGCCGGTGCATCGGCATAGACCGGCTTGAAGTCGCGGCCGGCTGCCGTCTTCTTCGGCGTCGGCGAATAGTCCGGTTTGCCGTCAGGATTTTGATAGTAGAGGGGTTTGCGGCTCTGTGGCCGCTGCTCGGCACCAGTCGATGTCACGGCGCTCACGGACGATGCTGGCGCATGCCGTGTGTCGGAATGCAGCCAGTAGCCGGCACCTAGACCGATAGCGATAAGTGCAACGGCCGCCACGCCGAGCACCAGGATTTGGATTCGAACTGTCTTCACGATGCATCTCCAGGTGTGGAAACACCGTCGGCAGGCAGCACGAAGATCGCGCTACCTGCCGATAGCGAGATCACGGCGCTAGCTTGGTGGTGATGCTGCCAGTTACGGTCTGCGCAACGCCTTGCACTTTGGCGCTGAAACTGAGCGACCAGTTGTCCGGCTTTTTCCAAACCGAACCGTTCTCGACTTCGAAGCGATAGGTGCCGGGCGGCTGCTCGCCGAGCGGCTTTATAGGCGCGGTCATGCCAGCCATGCCGATCGGCCCCATGTCCGCTCTGGACTGGATGATGATCGCGCCCGTGACGGGCTCGCCACCATGGATCAGCCGGACCGACACGATGTTCTTTCCGGTTCCTTCGGGCTTCGCAGGACTTGCGAGTTCGAAATGATAATCCGCGCTCGGCGCCGAAGTGGCATTGGCCGCAAACGACAACCCGGTGGCAAACGCAAAGCCGATAAAGGTCGCATTCTTCTTCATGCTGATATTCATGGTGTCCTCCCGCTCGCGCGTACGCGCGAGTTGAACGGTTGAGGTCGTGCCGAAGAATCGCTTCGTGGACGTGCGTAAACTGCACACGCGTCGAAGCGTTCAGGCGAACGCGCTCAGCGAGCCGTTACGCCTTTAGGCGCGGAGGATGGGAGGTGGCAGCGCGGGAGGATTGGCGATTCCGCTTCGGTTCACATCGTGTGTGAACGCGGCTCTCTCGCCACGATTCAGCAGTTGTATCGGCGAAGAATCTTGGATCAGCGTTACTGGCAGCGCACAGGCCGTGCAGATTCCGCAGTTCATATTGGAACTCTTGCAGGGCGTTCCCTTGTTAGGGGCGGTCTTGTTCATCATGGCCATGCAGTCGTTCTGCATCGTCATGCCGAGCATCAATGCTTTGCCAGACATTGCCGGCGCCGCCCAACTCGGCGCTGTGGCGCCCAGGAACACCCCAAGCGCGAGGACAAACGTAACAATCCGCCGTGCGAAAACTTTGCCGAACATGGAGAGGACCATACGTCCCGGAACTCTATCGATCAAGGATCGGCCTAACATATGAACAATTCGTGAGGTGATCCACCGGCAGCTCGCGCCGAGCGCTCAGAACTCATATTTGCAACGAATATGCGCAACCAATCTACTTCTCGATTACGCAGGTTTTTTTGACGGTCGGACAAGCGAGTGTCGAAAGAGCGCCCATAATAAAATGGGCAAGCCGATAGCCGTCGGCAATGTCCAATAAGCAACGGAAGGCATATCCCTCCAGGCCGGAAGGTTCTTGCCATTATCAACGTAGAAGGCGGTCAGCAAGACGATGTAGGAAACGCCCATACCGCTGATGTGAAACCTAAGCCAGTGAGGCCAGCGGTGTCTCATGGCTGCACGGCCAAACGTGGCCGCTGCAAAAGAGAGCATTCCCAGAAAGAACAAGTGATAGTCCTCACTCCATCGAAACACAGCGAGGCCGGTTGCCGAAACAAAGACGGCCGCTAGACACCAGTAATAGATGGTCCCAAATGTCGGATGGCGCCCCTTACGTTTTGGGCTCAACATCGCGACTGCACCGGCGACAACGCAGGCGAGTCCGACCAGTACATGCAAACTCACAACGACCAGAAAAACCCGTGAGGTCGATAGTATTGGGATACCAAACAGATCGGACGAGTTGATCAAAGATTACTCCAACACTCTATGCGTACTTGCGCCAGATCACTTCCGGTACGAACGACAAAAGAGCGGCCACCAGTGTAATTCCCACGACGTTGTTAAGAGCGTGCGGCCTCCATGCAAATGCGCCAAGTCCGAGCAGTCCGATAGTAGCGGCGCCAAGGAGGAACGCTGGCCCGGAGATATAGCAATGCAGCCGATGGCAACGTCGCGCATTCACGACACAACCGATCCCCATCCAAGTGAATGCGATCACCCAGACAAGAGCGGTTGCGCGCGGAAGCAGGGTGATGAGGTTCGCCGAGAATCCCACGCATAGCGGTAAGCACCACCAAAGAAGAGCTGACACGGGTCGCTGAACCAAATCGCTGTTGGGTTCATAATTCGGCCGGTTGTCAGAAGAATTCGTCACCGGCAGCAGGCATCGCTAGGCCCACCTGCGCGTTCAATCTGAATGGGCGGGCACGGCAACGATCCGTAAGAACAGAATACACAGCAATCCCCTAGCTTAGGACGAAGCACGGCGCCGCAGCCCTCGCATTCATAGAAATAGATGCAGGCATCGGTTGGCATGGTCTCGACGTGCTTCAAGCCGCAATTCGGACAAGTGATCTGGCTGGTCATAAGCGGAACAAAGGATGCGGCATCAGCGCTCATTGCGATGCGTGCTTTTCGTCGAATTTCGTAACCATCGCATCCACCTTCGCCGCGAATACTTTGATGCCCAGGAATGGAAACTTCGGATTGCCCTGAAACCCATCGAGCTGATGCATTAGGAAGGCTGGCCGTGGCGGGGCTCTCCCGTTCCAACCCGCGTCTGGCGAATATATCATCCAAGTGTCCCACGCATAAATCCAACGCGAGCCATTCCAGTAGCCCAACGCATGCGACATCTGCCGTCCAAAATCACCTGTGGGATTCCAGTAGTGCCGCGCGAGCGTCGTACGCAGCAATTCGGCTGCCGCCGGAATGTCCTTGTTGCTACCGCCGATCACCGGCTCATACACAACATAGACTTTCACCCTCGCGCCCTTAGGTAATTTTGCGAGAACGTCGTCTCCCATGTCCGCCAAGCCGCGAAGACAACTCGGACAGCGCGGGTCTACAAGGAACATCAGCCGCACGAAGCCTTTGTCCCGATTGAAGTCGTTGTGCAACGGCTCGTCCGCGCTGTCGAGCACCGCGACATGCAGTGACGCACCGCAGGAATGTGTGGCCCCAGAAGGGTCACAGCCGGCAAGCATCAGCGTGCCGAGTACTACAACAAACAGCTTTTTTGACAGATGAGACATGGGCCGGTCCTCAATTCAAAAAGTGCAGCGCAAAGGATGCGGCGTCGATCGCTATCACGATGACGGTTGCGGCCCACACCAGCCAACGAAGCCTTCGCTGTTGAATGACATCGCAAGCCGCCTCGGCGCGCGGACGGCGATAAACGAACCAGAAGCCGATCCCCAGTAAGAAAAGTGTACCGATAACGACATAAGGCTGAACAAAAGCCAGTCGAGCCAGCAGCACCGCGCCCGACACACCCAAGAGCGTAACCGCCCAGGGCGCTACGCAGCAGGCACCGAACGCCAAAGCCAGCGTGCTCAAACCCAGCGCGCCTCCGGTCACGCCCAGGACTTGCGGTTTTGCGTTCAAGCTGGTCTCCCCGTCGCCTTACACGCATTGTCGCGTAGGCTCTTGCGGTCTAGCCTGACCCTAGACCCTGTAGCGGCTACAGACTCAAGAGGTTTTTGCATGACCAAAACGACCGACAAGGTGGAGTTTCCGATTGGCACCCTCGCAAGAGAAAGCGCCGTCAATATCGAGACCATCCGCTATTACGAGAAGATCCGCGTGATGCCGAAGGCGCCGCGCAGTGCTGGCGGATATCGTCTCTATGCGCCGGAGCACCTCAAGCGGCTGACATTCATCCGCCGTGGGCGTGAGCTTGGCTTCAGCCTCGACGAACTGCGGGATTTGCTGCGTCTCGTCGATGGTCACGCTTACACCTGCGCCGAGGTTCGTGCATTAACGCTCGATCATGTCGCGGGGATACGCCGGAAGATAACCGATCTCCGGCGCCTCGAACGCGTCATGACGGCGGTCGCTTCCCAGTGCAGCGGCCGCAAAATTCCCGACTGTCCGATTATCGACGCGCTATTTCGGGACAGTAGCAAAAAATAACCATGGAAGAACACCATTATCGATTCACATCAATCATGCGAAGCCGAGCGCATTGCCAATCACGCTAACTGATGAAAGCGCCATGGCAGCCGCCGCGATCATCGGCGAAAGCAGGATTCCGAACACCGGATAAAGCACGCCGGCTGCAACCGGCACACCAACGGAATTGTAGACAAAGGCAAAGAACAAATTCTGACGGATATTGTTCATCGTCGCCTGGGACGGCCTGCGTGCGCGAACGATGCCGACAAGGGCGCCCTTTAGAAGGGTCGCGCATGCGCTTTCCATTGCTACGTCCGTACCCGAACCCATGGCGATACCGATATCCGCTGCCGTCAAGGCTGGCGCATCGTTCACGTAGTCACCCGGAATGGCAAAGCAAACACGGTCGATCCGGTGCCCATTCCGATAAGAATCAAAAGGCCTAATTGGAAGGAAAAAATATATTTTAGCTCCAAGGTTGTTCATAATCGCCCCGAGGCCTTTTTTGACAAGCCCGTCTTAGCGGTTCAATCAGAAATTTGACTGGTCCCGGAGACCACACTTTGCAGAGACGCGATATCACTCAGGAAATTCTCGATGCCTTACCAGCTCAGGTCGCCTTACTTGACCCAAGCGGATGCATCGAAATCGTCAATGAGGCTTGGCGCAAGTTCGCAACAGAAAACGAATTGCGCGCTGAAAATCTCGCTCTCGGCTCGAATTATCTGGAAACATGCGACGCGAGCCGGGGGGAAAGTGCAGAAGGCACAACGATGGTGCCTCCTGGGATCAGAGCCGTGTTGTGCGGTGAACTACCATTGTTTGAATTCATTTATTCCTGTCATTCGCCTATCAAAAAGTTCTGGTTCAAGACCATAGTCACACCGGTAAGCCTAGCAGATCATCGCTACGCTCTCGTTACCCAAATCGACATCACCGAAGGTGCGCTTGCCGAAGATTCTCTACGAGAACGCATGCACCAGCATCAATTACTTGCTGAGGAACTGGGCAAGGAGCGGGAAAGGCTCATCACAGCCCAAGCGGTTGCGAAAGTCGGTAGCTGGGAAACGAATGTCTCGACCCTTGAGGTTTCATGGTCGGAGGAGACCTATCGAATCTTCGAAGCTGATCCAGCAACATTTACGCTTTCGCACGGCGCGTTTCTGAGCTTTGTGCATCCCGAAGACCGCGCGGCGGTCGATGACGCATTTCGGAAATCTCTTTCCGTGAGAGAAACCCGATCCGTTGATCATAGAATCCTTTTACCAAGTGGCCGAATAAAATATGTCACCGAAACATGGCGGACAGTCGGCGGTGGTGACGGACCGATGAGGGCAATTGGCACCTGTCAGGACATAAGTGAGCGTCAATTGAGCAATGAGATGTTGCGCGAGAGCGAGGCCCGACTGGAGCGCGCCCAGGAAATTACGGGCATCGGTAGCTGGGAAATTGATGTGCAGCGGGCGAATTTAGTCCTGTCGAAGCAGATGTATATTATTCACGGCCTTACTCCCCACGATGACGAACAGTTGCCTCTTAAGGACATTGAGCCATTCATTTCGGCAAATCGAGAGAAGGCCTCATCATGGTTCCAACGACTTTTGGCGGGCGAAAAAGTTGAGCCATTAGAAGCGTCCATTCATCGCCATGATGGAACAACCCGCATCGTAAACAACGAGGCGAGACCTCTGTTCGATAAAACTGGCAAAGTCACAAAGATTTCGGGAACGCAACGCGACGTAACGGACACGCGCCAAGCAGACCACGATTTGCGCCAAAGCCAGTTGCATCTAGCTCTCGCGCAGCAGGTTGCTTCAATTGGCAGCGCCGCAATAGATTTTCGGACAGGGAAATGGGACTGGTCCGACGAGACCTATCGAATTTATGGCGTTGAGCGAGGTCGGTTTACACCATCATTTGAAGGGCTGGGTGCGCTTGTGCACCCTGAGGATCGCGACGAACTTCTTTCCAAACCCGCTTTGGCTCGAATGGGTATAACCCCGCCGCCAATCGAATACAGGATAAAGCGTCCCGACGGGGCTGAACGAATTCTCCGCCGAGAAGCTGCTCTCGTCCGGGACGATTCTGGCGAAGTCCTCGGGATAGTAGGAACGGTGCAGGATGTAACCGACCTACGAGCCGCCGAACGCGAGAAAAATTTCCTCCAAGCGCAACTTCGTCAAGCACAGCGGTTAGAAGCGGTGGGCCAGATTACGGGTGGCGTGGCGCATGATTTCAACAATCTTCTCACTGTCATCCTGGGCAATGCAGAGGTCATTGAAAAACATCTTGCGGAAAATTCGGCGCTTCGCGAACTGGCGGAATTGACAAGACTGGCGGCGGAGCGGGGTGCCGACCTGACCCGCCAACTATTGGCCTTTTCGCGGCAACAACCGCTCGATGCCAAACCGGTGGACATCGAGCAGCTTGTTTCTGGCATGAACAAACTTCTTAAACGCGTGCTCGGAGAGCGAGTAAACATCAGCACTATCTGCGACCCTGGATCGTGGAGAGCTTTGATCGATGCTCCGCAGCTCGAAAATGCTCTTCTAAATCTTTCCGTTAACGCGCGAGACGCTATGCCGGACGGCGGGCATCTGACGATCCAGGCAAAAAATGTGAATCTCGACAAAACCTATGCGTCCGAGGAATTTCAGCTCGGTGCTGAACCTACTGGCACAGTATCGGGACAGTATGTCCTGATCTCAGTATCGGACACCGGAATGGGAATGGATGAGACCACCAAGCTAAAAGCTTTCGAGCCATTTTTTACGACGAAAGACGTTGGTAAAGGCAGCGGTCTTGGACTGAGCATGGTCTATGGCTTTGTCAAACAGTCAAAAGGCCACGTCCGTATACTCTCCAAACCAGGCCGGGGGACAACGGTGGAGCTTTACCTCCCTAAAGCGGACGAGACAGCAGTGAGCCTTGAATTCCAATATGAAGAATCCCCTGTCCTGGGTGGAATTGAAAAGATACTGGTCGTGGAGGATGACGAGTTGGTTCGTCGCCAACTTACCTCGCAGCTAAAGGACTTGGGCTACAACGTCGTCAGCGCGAATGACGGCGTTGAAGCATTGGACATACTGCGGAAGGCGGAACACTTCGACATGCTATTCACGGATGTCGTGATGCCTCGTGGCATCAACGGATGGGAACTCGCTGATGAGGCAGCAAAGCTTCGCCCAAACCTGCCGGTCCTGTTCGCATCCGGTTATGCCGAGAGCGCTGTTGCGCAACGGGGACGGCTAGACCCAGGCTTCAACCTGCTTCGCAAACCTTATCGACGACATGAGATAGCGGCGAAAATACGCGCAATTCTTGATCAGATGAAACATCTCGCCGGCTGAAAACAAGGGGCCAGCGCTTTCACCCATGATAACGCGCTCTACGCAACTGACAGGCAATAATTACAAGATCGTTGCCGTCATTCGCACCAGTTCCGCCAAGCTTCCTGCATCCAGCTTCTCCATGACGCGCGCGCGATGGATGTCAACCGTACGCGGAGAGATGGCGAGGGTTCTTGCGATCTCCCTGTTTGGGTAACCTTCGACGACCAGCCTTAATACATCTCGCTCTCGGTCCGACAGCATCTTAAGTTTTTGAGAAAGCTTTTCTCTAAGCGACGCCTCGGTGGCTTTCTCGGCCGAAATCGCCAAGGCGGATTTGATCTGCGCAATGAGTTTTTCGTTACTAATGGGCTTTTGTAGAACATCCACTGCGCCCGCTCTCATGGCGCGGACGGCAAGAGGCACGTCCGCGTGTCCCGTGATGATGATCACCGACATAAATGCGTGCCGCCTGGAAAGTTCCTCTTGCAATGCTAGCCCGTCCATTCCCGGCATGCGTATGTCCACAACAACGCAGCCCGACTGATCCGGGGCGATCTGCGCCAAAAAATGCTGAGCAGACGCAAATTGTACGATCCTGAACCCGGCAAGAGACAGCGTGACTTCCAGTGACCGTCGTACAAGGGCGTCATCGTCTACGACGAATACCGTTTCTCTCGGCTTCTCGGGATAAACGCTCACGGAACTTCATCCATCGAAAATCAAAGAGGCCTTAGTGAAACGCTGTAAGTTGATTTTTGCCAACAATAGACAAGGTCAAACGATGATCTCACTTCGGCCTGTGGTCGTTCTCGCATTAAACCTTATTTGGCGTTATTTCGCCGAACTGCGCGGACGAACACATCGCCCCCAAATCCCACTATAGCACCAGACGCGCGGGTCCAAAGAATGGGCATAAGTAGAATCACCTATCCCGACTTCAGCGCGATTAGCAGGTTAGGAAGAATAAGTTGTGTAATTGCTATCGAGTTGCCTCGTTTGGAGGAAATCAATGTCCGTTCCGAACTTGCGGTCTCGCCACAGCGCTTAACGGCTGGGCATCAGTGATAACGCCGCCCCCAAAAACGGAGGCAATCGGTTCCACGTAATTCTAGCAATAGAAGAAGAAGGCGGCCTATAGGCCGATTTCAGTATGCTGTACCAAAGTGGCTCACAAAGTTCCGAAGTATCGGGCCAAAACCAGGCTATCAGCGGAGAACCGTTTTATGACCTGGCACAAGTACTGGTCTGTGATCCCGTAGCTTCAAATCGTACAGCCACACGCTCTGCGCTCTATTCCCTCGGATGCCGTTATATCGAGATTACGGGCAGCCTCCGTGACTTTCTGGAAGCTCTCGAAAATCGCCCGCCAGATTTGGCGCTCTGCGAAGCTCAAGTGGGAGAGTCGGAACTGTGTCATGCGATCCGGGAACTTCGCCGTAGCGAACGGAGTTACAATCCGTTTGCCATCATCATAGTCACTGCATGGATGCCAAACGCCACTCTTGCAGAGGAGATTTTGCACTCCGGCGCGGACGGCCTGCTTTTGCGACCCTTTTCAGCAGCAATACTGGATCGGAGGATTCGCACACACGTCATGCAGCAGAAGCCATTTGTCGTGACGGACGAATATATAGGCCCGGAGCGACGGGCCATGGCGCGTCCATCGAGCGGACTTACGCTTGGACCACTCAATTCACTTAGAATCAAGATTGAAGGAAGAGCCAATCCAGACGAAGCAACCCGTCGGTTTAATGCTGAATTGCGCGTGGCATGCGCGAAATTGGCCCATGCAAAACAACAGCGGGGCCTCTCTCGGCTGCGAGATTAGCGCTTGAAGAAGAACGCGCACAAATGAGAAGCGGCGATCTCCAAATGACCCCTCCATTTTCCATCGGCAGAGCACGACATGGCATTCGGCGCTGGCTTCTGGGGGCGGGTGTCGTCACACCTCTATTTTCCATCGACAGAGCACGACATGCCCTTCAGCGCTGGCTTCGTGGGGAAGAAGGGAATTTGCCGATGACCGCAAACGGCGGTGCGGTAAAGCACGCCCCGCCGCCATCTGAGGGAGGGGAAAGCCCTGAGGAAAAGATTTCTCAGTTTATAGAAGAACTGAAGGCGAGTTCGCAGGAGTGGCTCGGCAAAGTGAGGATGATCAATTTCGATTCAATCCGCGAGCGCGTGGGCGCGACATGGCCAAAACTTCAAGACAGAGTTGAAATCCTCGCCGAGAAGATAATCCAAGACGAAATGGCTGGCCGCGACCGGTATTTGAAGGCCGGTAACGCTGAGTTCCTCGTGTTTTTTGCCGACGCTACTCCGGAAGAGTCGAGAATTCGCTGTTTTGCCATCGTGGAGGCCATTCACGAAAAGCTCTTTGGGTCTGTCGAATCGGTGAGCAATTCCGGTCGCAGGATCGCCGAATGTCGTGTAGTTCATCGAGATGATCTTGTATTGGAGTGGGAGGCAGCCAGTTCGTCTAGCCGCGCCGAACCTCATCATCAATCTTCGCCCAAGCTCCTGCGCGAACCATTTCGGCATGATGCGGAGATTCTGGATGGAGCCGACATCGCGGCATCTACACAGATCGTGATTGATTCGATCATATCGCAGGCAGCAGAAAGCCGGAGCATGGCTGAGCTTACGCCGCTTCTGATGCGATTGCAGGTTTTGTCTCGCAGCCTAAAGACATTAGAGCCCGCGCTTATTATCGCAGAGAAGATTTCGAATAGCCAAAACGACTTATCGCTTGATAGCGCACGAGCTGTCGGGAGCGATAGCTCCGAGAAAAACGACGGCAATGCCAAGCTGCTCGGCACGACCTGGGAGGACATCGCGGAGTTGGTTTCCGTCGTCGATGCTGGCTCAGGCCAGTCGCACGCGGATTTGTTGGCCGCCCTTGGCAGATTGCGACGTGCTCGGCTTGAGAGGACGGCGAAGGCATTCACCGAAAACGACATGTCGCCTGCTCGGTCCAATATTAAGAAGGCTGAGCCCATGCAGTTTGAATACACCCCGGTTTATCGCTCAGCTTCTCGAGGCGAGCATATCCGTCAAGGAATCTATCGGGTCAATTGCCGAGTCCAAAAAGACCTAAAAACCACCGGCGACGATGATTTGACTGGACATCCGCGCCACGACTCGATGGCATCGGAACGTGCAATACTGGAACATGCGATCCAATATCTGCTGGATCACAAAACAAGTGCGCGCTTCATGCTGATGACCTCAGTACACGTTGAGACGTTGCGCGGACCGAATTCGCAAATGCGATATTCCATGATTCTGCGGTCGGCCCAACTCCGCGCAAAAAAACGCCTTCTCATCGAAGTCGTTGGCTACCGCGATAGCGACGACACAATTGGCATTCGGAGAGCCATTGACGAGCTCCGTGTACATTCTCATGCCGTGTTTATCTCACTTTCTAACAACAGCTTCGGCAATCTTGAAAAAATAGCAATTGAAAGCAAGAGATCGGGAGTGCATGCATTTGGCATGAATATCTCCCAATTCAACGGGCGAAATGCCGAAAGCATTGACGCCATAACTCGTCTGTCTTCGTTGGGAGAGCAATATTCAGTTCCTACTTTCGTCAATGGCATTGGGAGTGTTCCGGTTCTTGCCAAAGCGATCGCTAACGGCGTCTGCTATGTGTGCGCGCCCGCCTTGCGCCCCCCTCTACCGACGCCGGATGACGCACAGTGCGCCACGTTGGACGACCTCTATTTGGCGATATAGGCGTCATGAGAAAACTGGATCCGTGTCCCTTCCCCAACTTGGCAGATGTGTTTATCGGAAAACCCTACGATGTTTCGCGAGTCATCATGCTGCTAAATCTCTTTTTGACTCCACGGCGGAGCCAGCGGGTTAGATCAACCTGGCGCGCTATCGAAAGCGAGAGTTACGCTCCGTACTGGGTGAGTCCGTGGATTTGGCGGCGTGCAAACAAGTCACGCGGGAGGACAATATGACTAGCCTTCAAGTTCTTATTGCAGAAGACGATGAATCGCTTCGCGGCATCTTAGCTGAAATGCTTGCCGAAAGAGGGATCACGGTTATGCAGGCGGCGGATGGTGTGCAGGCGTCTCAAATGCTTAAAGACAATATCCGCATCTCACTTCTTTTGTCCGATGTTAAAATGCCCCGCATGGATGGATACGCGTTAGTCGAAGAAGCCTTGATGCATAACTCTGAGCTCAAGGTATTGATGATGACAGGTTATCCCGGAGACTTGCCGCCGCCGGCGGTGCTCAAAGCCAGGGAAATAAGAACGCTGGCTAAGCCGTTCGACTTGGATCGCATGTGCGATCAGGTAGTTAATATGCTGGCGCGGCCTTAGCCCTGATAGAGACGCTCGAAAACCGATTTCATCTCGCATGGGACACACAAGCCACTCCATTTAATGATTTTTGGGACCACTATCACAAGGCAGTTGCAGAGATGCGTTGTGGCCTACCATCAGAATGCTGTCGAGATTTAGATACCTCAAAGTCGTGCCGCTTCGTGTAAAGTCGTCCCCTAGGATGGCGACGTTGCATCTGTTAATACTTCGGCGCTCCCCCCAAAAAAATGAAAAGGGGACACATGGATGGACACAAGAAAGGGCGATTCAAGAATCCCAGGAATTCGGCCGATTCTTTGAAGGTCTAAGATTCCTCCGGCTCCGCCACTTCCAGCTTTCCGGCTGTTCGTGGACGTTCGCCAACGCCTCAGGTTCTAAAGGCGAACTCGACGCGTGCATCGCTCAATCGACGGTAAAGACGACGCAATCCGACGACAGG
>Ga0207652_10000474_pt1 | contig 41182 bp, 45 predicted proteins | sample KBSC63BmetaG_FD_184334 | JGI IMG/M metagenome (GOLD analysis project Ga0207652, IMG submission 184334) | Corn rhizosphere microbial communities from Kellogg Biological Station, Michigan, USA - KBS C6-3B metaG (SPAdes) (version 2) | ecosystem: Host-associated > Plants > Roots > Rhizosphere ...
CGCCGCCCGAGGTTATGGAGATCATGATGACGCGACAACGCCGTGCAGCACCCTTCGCCTGCTTGCGTGCAAGCGGGCTTGCGCTTGCCGCGACCGTGGCCTTGTCGGGCGTGCCGGCTCCCGCAGCGGGCCCGGCAATCCCCGTCGCGCCGATAGCAGCCACTTACGCGGACCTCGTCGGCCTGGCCGAAGCGGCCAGCATCGTTGCCGAGGTTACCGTGCAGAGCCAGGCGCTTGTCCCGCCCGAACGCGCGCCTGGCCTCGCCGCGGGCCATGCGCGGCTTTATGTCGAAACCCGCACCCAGCGCGTTCTGAAGGGTCCGAATGCGCTCGGCGAATCGGTCAACTACCTCGCCGACGTGCCCCTCGATGCGAAAGGCAAGCCGCCGAAGCTGCGCAAGCGGACTTTCCTTATCTTCGCCCGGCCAGTGGCCGGCCAGCCCGGCATGTTGCAGCTGGTCTCTCCCGCTGCGCAGCTGCCGCTCGACCCGGCGATCGAAGAGCGGGTGCGAACGGTGATCGCGCAGTTGGTCGCCCCTGGGGCGCCGCCGCGAATCAACCGCGTGCACGATGTGATCTCGGTAGCCGGCAACCTGGCGGGCGAATCGGAAACGCAGATGTTCGTCGACACGGCGAGCGGCGCCCCGGCATCGCTGACCGTCCTGCGGCGGCCGAACATGGATCCAACCTGGGGCGTGTCATGGACCGAAGTGGTCGATGAATCGGCCAAACCGCCGGCGCGCGACACGATCGCCTGGTATCGCCTGGCATGCTCGCTCCCGCGCAAGCTCGACTCCGGGGCATTCCTGCAAACCGATGCCGCCGGACGGCAGCGGGCCGAAGCCGATTACCAGTTCATCCTCGCTCAGCTCGGATCGTGCGAGCGCAAGTTGTCCTAGCGTTTGGCCCCTAGCCAAGCTGCCGGCCAGCCGATAACGCCCCGGCGCTTTCAACTGGGACATAGGTATGGCCGAAGAGCTTCGCACGGGACCGCTCAGGATCGCTTTGGCCGGCCTCGGCACCGTCGGTGCCGGGCTGGTCCGCCTGATCGAGGCCAACGGCGCGCTTATCGAGCGACGCGCCGGGCGGCCGTTGCGCATCGTCGCGGTGTCGGCGCGCGACCGGACCAAGGACCGCGGCGTCGACATCGGCGGCTATGCCTGGGAAGACGACATGACCGCGCTGGCCGCGCGCGATGACGTGGACGTGGTGGTCGAGTTGGTCGGCGGGGCCGATGGGCCGGCGCTGACGACCGCCCGCAAAACGCTGGAAGCGGGCAAGCGGCTGGTGACCGCCAACAAGGCGATGATCGCCCACCACGGGCTCGAACTCGCCGAGCTGGCCGAGCGCAAGGGGGTGGCCCTCAAGTTCGAAGCGGCCGTCGCCGGCGGCATTCCGGTGATCAAGGGCTTGCGCGAAGGGGCCGCCGCCAACCGGATCGAGCGCGTCTACGGCATCCTCAACGGCACCTGCAATTACATCCTGTCGACGATGGAAGCGACCGGGCGTGATTTCGGCGAGGTTCTCGCGGAGGCGCAGGCGCTGGGTTATGCCGAGGCGGACCCGACGTTCGACGTCGAAGGCGTGGATGCGGCGCACAAGCTGGCCATTCTGGCCGCGATCGCGTTCGGCGCGAAGATCGATTTTCCGTCCGTCGACATTTCCGGGATCAGCCGGGTGCGGGCGGCGGACATCGCCCAGGCGGAGGCGCTGGGCTATCGCATCCGCCTGCTCGGCCTCGCCGATTGTGCCGACGGAGAGGCGCTGTTCCAGCGCGTTCAGCCGTGCCTCGTGCCGCGGCACCATCCGCTCGCCGCGGTCGAAGGCGCGAGCAACGCGGTCGTCGCCGAAGGCAATTTCGCCGGCCGCTTGCTGTTCCAGGGCGCCGGCGCGGGCGATGGGCCGACCGCGAGCGCCGTGGCGGCCGACCTTATCGATATAGCCCGCGGCGATGTCGGCGCGCCGTTCTCCGTGCCGGTTTCGGCGCTCGAGGCTCGCCCACGCGCCGATGCCGGGCATCGTACCAACCGCACTTATCTGCGCTTCACGGTCGCCGACCGGCCCGGCGTGCTGGCGGAGATTGCCACCGCCATGCGCGATGCGGGCGTATCGATCGAAAGCCTGATCCAGCAGGGCCGTCCCGAAGAGGGCGGCGAGGTCCTGGTGGCGATGGTCACGCACGAAGGGCCCGAAGCCAACGTCGCCAGGGCGCTCAGGCTGCTCGAAGGCTCGGACAGCCTGACGGAGCCGCCGCTGGTCATGCACCTGCTGGGCTGAGCCTAGGGCGCCGCCATTTCGCCCCTGGCGATCTTGTCGGCGTCCGATCCGGACGGCGGCTCGGGAATCGCCTTCAGGTCGATGATGTAAAGCTGGCGCGGCTGCTTCCCGAGGTGTTGGGCGCAGACGGTTGCCCCCGCGCAATCGGGCAGGCCGGAGACGTTCGGCGCGTGGGGCACGCCGTCGTAAGTGTCTCCGCTGTCGGTATTCGAGGGCACGTGTTGCGTCTTCGGATCTTCGTGCTTGGCGCAGACGACGATTTCGTCACCCGTTGCTTCGGCGCACTCCTCGCGCTTGGGAGGCGCCGCGGTGGTCAGCGCGCGAGCGTTGTCGAGCGCCTGCTGGGCGGTGATCGTCGGCGGCGGAGGGGGAGCCGCGGCGGGGGTGGCAGCAGCGGCGGCGGCGGCCAACAGCATGCTCGACATCGCCGACCCTTTCCGCTCATACGGCGCGGCCAGACACGCCGAGAGGACTGAATCGCTTATGAACGACCGTGCCGCTTCCGCCAGTTCGATTGCTTCCAGCCACGTCCTCGACCGCGTGCTCGTGATGGAAATGGTCCGCGTCACCGAAGCGGCCGCGGTGGCCGCCTCGAAACTGATCGGGCGGGGCGACGAGAAGGCGGCCGATGCGGCTGCGGTGGAGGGCATGCGGCGGGCCTTCGACCAATTGCCGATCGACGGCACGGTGGTCATCGGCGAGGGCGAGCGCGACGAGGCGCCAATGCTCTACATCGGCGAGAAAGTCGGTGGCGCGCCGGGCACCGGTCCGAAGATCGACATCGCCCTCGACCCGCTGGAAGGCACGACGATTACCGCGAAGGCCGGGCCGAACGCGCTGGCGGTGCTCGCTGCCGCGGAGGAAGGCTGCCTGCTCAACGCGCCCGACGTCTACATGGAGAAGCTCGCCGTCGGACCAGGTTATCCCGAAGGGGTGATCGACCTGGCGAAGAGCGCCAGCGAGAACGTCCGAGCGGTGGCCGCGGCCAAACGCGTCCAGCCTAACGAGCTCATCGTCTGCGTCCTCGACCGGCCGCGCCATGCCGACCTCATCGCCGAGTTGCGCGGGCTGGGCTGCGGCATCCAGCTGATTCCCGACGGCGACGTCGCCGGGGTTATCGCGGTGACCGACCCGGATACGACGATCGACCTTTACATGGGCAGCGGCGGGGCGCCCGAAGGCGTGCTCGCGGCGGCGGCGCTGCGCTGCGTGGGCGGCCAGTTCAACGGCCGGCTGATCTTCCGCAACGAGGACGAGAAAGCCCGCGCGCGCAAATGGGGCATCGAGGACCTCGACCGGATCTACCGGCTCGACGATCTGGCGACGGGCGATTGCATCTTCGCGGCGACCGGGGTCACCGACGGTTCGCTGCTGCAAGGGGTCAAATACCTCAAGGGGGGACGGATGACGACGGAAAGCGTGGTCATGCGGGCGAGCTCCGGCACGGTCCGCTGGGTCAAAGGCGAGCACCGCACGGATTGAGGGGACGGGGAAAGCCCGCCCGCCGCTGTTGCAATACGATGACGCTCGGCTAATCGGGCCGGGAGGCGAATCCCGGGCGGCACCACAGGAGCACCGAGCGCGATGAAGATCATGGCCGGCAATTCGAACCTGCCGCTCGCGCGCGCGATCGCCGGCTATCTCGAGCTGCCGCTGACCGACGCCAGCGTGCGCCGGTTCGCCGACGAGGAGATCTTCATCGAGATCCACGAGAACGTCCGCGGCGAGGACGTGTTCGTGGTCCAGTCGACCAGCTTCCCCGCGAACGACAACCTGATGGAGCTGTTGATCTGCATCGATGCGCTGCGCCGTTCCTCGGCCAAGCGCATCACCGCCGTGCTGCCGTATTTCGGCTACGCCCGGCAGGACCGCAAGTCCGGCTCGCGCACACCGATCTCGGCCAAGCTCGTCGCCAACCTGATCACCGAGGCGGGGGCCAACCGGGTGCTCTCGGTCGATCTTCACGCCGGGCAGATCCAGGGCTTCTTCGACATCCCGACCGACAACCTTTACGCCGCGCCGACGATGGCCGCCGACATCCAGGCGCGTTACGGCGACGGCGACCTGATGGTCGTTTCGCCCGACGTCGGCGGCGTGGTGCGTGCCCGCGCGCTCGCCAAGCGGCTCGACAACGCCCCGCTGGCGATCGTCGACAAGCGCCGCGAGCGGCCGGGCGAATCCGAGGTGATGAACATCATCGGCAACGTGAAGGATCGGCGCTGCATCCTGGTCGACGACATCATCGATTCGGGCGGCACGCTGTGCAACGCCGCGCAGGCCTTGCTCGACGCGGGCGCAAAGTCGGTCGCCGCGTATATCACCCACGGCGTGCTGTCGGGCGGCGCGGTGGCGCGGGTCGACGGCTCGGCGCTGACTGAGCTGGTCATCACCGACACGATCATGCCGACCGACGCGGCCAAGCAATCGCAGCGCATCCGCACCCTGCCGATCGCCCCGCTGATCGGCGAGGCGGTGCGTCGCATCGCCGACGAGAGCAGCGTTTCCTCGCTGTTCGACTGACTTGAACCTCGCGGCCGAAATCGCCCTCGCCCATCGCCTGGCCGATGCCGCGCGGGCGGCGATCGTGCCGCATTTTCGCTCGGGCCTCGCGCACGAGCGAAAGGCCGACGCCTCGCCCGTGACCCTGGCCGACCGCGCGGCCGAGGAAGCGATGCGGCGGATTCTCACCGCCGAAGTGCCGCAGGACGGCGTAGTCGGGGAGGAGTTCGGCGTCAGCGAGGGTCGTTCGGGCCGCCAGTGGGTGCTCGATCCGATCGACGGCACCACGGCGTTCCTCGCCGGGCGCGCCACGTTCGGCACCCTGATCGCGCTGCTTGTCGAGGGTTTCCCCGTGCTCGGAGTGATCGACCAGCCGGTCCTGCAGGAGCGCTGGCTGGGGGTGGCCGGCCAGCCGACGACACTCAACGGTGCGCCGGTAACGACCCGCGGATGCCCGGAGCTGTCGCATGCCTCGATCGCCACGACCGGGCCGCACTACTTCAGCCAGGACGAAGGCGACGTGTTCATGGCGCTGGCGCAGAAGACCGATCACAAGCGGATGATCATGGGGGGCGATTGCTACAACTACGCGATGCTCGCGTCGGGCCACCTCGACCTCGTCTGCGAAGCCGGACTGAAGCTGTATGATTTCGCGGCGCTGGTGCCCGTCGTGGAGGGGGGCGGGGGCACCATGTGCGACTGGAACGGCGAGCCGCTCCACGCCGGTTCGGATGGCCACGTCCTCGCGCTCGGCGATCCCGCGCGGCTCGACGATGTCCTCGAGGCGATGGGCGGTCACGCGCACCATCACTGATCCTCGGCGCTGAGTCCGCTTGCCTTTCGCCCCGCTTGGCACTAGGGGCGCCGACTTCACCGACACGTGATTATCTGCCGGTCTGGCCAAAAGGGCTGCCAGGGCTGGCTGGGACGTGTCCCCGAAAGGAGACGAAAATGCCCAAGCTGAAGACCAAGAGCGGTGTGAAGAAGCGCTTCAAGATCACCGCCACGGGCAAGGTCAAGCATGGTGTCGCCGGCAAGCGCCACCGCCTGATCAGCCACAACGCCAAGTACATCCGCCAGAACCGCGGGACCACCGTGATCGCCGACGCTGATGCTCGGACGATCAAGAAGTGGGCGCCCTACGGGCTCGATTGAGGAGGTACTAGACAATGGCACGCATCAAACGCGGCACGACCACTCGCGCCAAGCACAAGCGGATCCTCGATCAGGCCAAGGGCTATCGCGGCCGCCGCAAGAACACCATCCGCGTCGCCCGCCAGGCGGTCGAGAAGGCCGGGCAGTATGCCTACCGCGATCGCAAGGTGAAGAAGCGGTCTTTCCGGGCGCTGTGGATCCAGCGGATCAACGCCGCGGTTCGCGCCGAGGGCCTGAGCTACTCGCAGTTCATGCACGGCGTTAAGCTCGCCGGCATCGAGCTCGACCGCAAGGTCATGGCCGACCTCGCCATGAACGAAGGTGGCGCGTTTACCGCCATCATCGCGCAGGCGAAGCAGGCGCTGCCTTCGGCCTGATTTTTGGCGCAACCGCGCCGAGAAGTTGAAGCGCCATCCGCGAGGGTGGCGCTTTTTCTTTGCCCTCAATTGGACTAGCGGACTTCGCACGATGGACGATCAGAGGATTTCCGAAACGCTTGCCGCGATCGACGCGGCGACCGACGCCGACGCCGTCGAGGCGATCCGCATCGAGGCGCTCGGTAAGCAGGGCTGGATCAGCGCCGCGCTGAAGAGCCTCGGCGCGATGGCCCCGGACGAGCGGACGAAAGCCGCGCCGGCGATTCAGGCCATGCGTCAGCAGGTTGCGGATGCGATCGCGGAGAAGAAAGCGGCGCTTGAGACCGCGGCGCTCGAAGCCAGCCTCGCCAGCGAAACGCTCGACCTGACGCTGCCGGCGCCGGACATGCCGAAGGGCTCGGTCCATCCGGTTAGCCAGGTGATGGACGAGCTGGCCGAAATCTTCGCCGACATGGGCTTCGCGGTCGCCACCGGGCCCGAGATCGAGGACGACTGGCACAACTTCACCGCGCTAAACATGCCCGAGAGCCATCCGGCGCGAGCGATGCACGATACGTTCTATTTCCCGCAGGTCGAAGGTGCCGACCACCGCATGCTGCTGCGGACGCACACCAGCCCGGTACAGGTGCGGACGATGAAGAGCCAGGGCGCGCCGGTGCGGATCATCGCGCCGGGCCGGGTTTACCGTTCGGACAGCGACGCCACGCACACGCCGATGTTCCACCAGGTCGAAGGCCTGGTAATCGACCGCGGCATCCACCTCGGCCATCTCAAGTGGACGCTCGAGACTTTCCTCAAGGCGTTCTTCGAGCGCGAGGACATCGTCTTGCGGCTGCGGCCCAGCTACTTCCCGTTCACCGAGCCCTCGGTCGAGGTCGACGTCGGCTTCGCGCTGGAGAATGGCCCCAAAGGTCAAACGCGCGTGCTGGGGGGTTCGGGCGACGAGCCCGGCCACGGCTGGATGGAACTGCTCGGCAGCGGGATGGTCAACCGCCGCGTGATCGAGATGTCGGGCCTCGATCCCGACGAGTGGCAGGGCTTCGCGTTCGGCGTGGGCGTCGATCGCCTGGCGATGCTCAAGTACGGGATGGATGATTTGCGCGCGTTCTTCGACGGCGATGTCCGCTGGCTGAGGCACTACGGCTTCTCGCCGTTCGACCAGCCGACGCTCAGCGCCGGGGTAGGAGCGCGGGCATGAAGTTCTCGCTCGACTGGCTCAAAGTCTTCCTCGAGACCGAGGCTTCGGCCGCCGAGATCGCCGCCGCGCTCAATCGCATCGGCCTCGAAGTCGAAGGGCTGGAAGACCCGGCGGAAAGGCTCGCGGGCTTCCGCGTGGCCAAGGTGCTGACCGCGGCGCCGCATCCGAACGCCGACAAGCTCCAGGTGCTGACGGTCGATGCGGGCCCAGATGTCAATGGGGGCGAGCCCCTGCAGGTCGTGTGCGGCGCGCCGAACGCCCGGGCCGGCCTGGTCGGCGTGCTCGGCACCGCGGGCGCGATCGTTCCGGCCGGGGGCTTCGAGCTCAAGAAGAGCGCGATTCGCGGGGTCGAGAGCAACGGGATGATGTGCTCGTCGCGCGAGCTCGAGCTCGGGGACGATCACGCCGGGATCATCGAGCTACCGGCCGATGCGCCCGTGGGCCAGGCTTTCGCCGCCTATCGCGGCACCAGCCCCGTGTTCGACGTCGCGATCACGCCGAACCGGCCCGATTGCATGGGAGTCGAAGGCATCTCCCGCGATCTCGCCGCGGCGGGGCTGGGCGTGTTCAAGCCTTATCGCGTCGAGCCCGTTGCAGGCACCTTCCGGTGCCCGGTCGAAATTCGCACCGACGATCCCGAGGGCTGCCCCGCGTTCTATGGCCGGGTGATCCGCGGCGTGACCAACGGCGCCTCGCCCGATTGGATGCAGCAGCGGCTGGTCTCGGCGGGCCAGCGGCCAATCAGCGCGCTGGTCGACGTGACCAATTACCTGATGCTCGCGTTCGGGCGCCCGGCGCACGCTTACGATCTCGCGCAGCTCAAGGGCGCGGTCGTCGCCCGCCGCGCCACGGATGGCGAGCAGGTGCTGGCGCTCAACGAGAAGACCTACACACTCGACAACTCGATGACGGTGATCGCCGACGAGGCCGGCGTGCACGACATCGCCGGGATCATGGGCGGCGAACATTCGGGCGTGACCGAGGCGACGACCGACGTGCTGCTGGAAATCGCCTACTTCGATCCGGAACGGATCGGCGCGACCGGGCGCAAGCTCGGCCTCGCCAGCGATGCGCGGACGCGGTTCGAGCGGGGGGTGGACCCGGCGTTTCTCGATGAGGGCCTCGACCTGCTGACGGCGATGATTCTCAAGATCTGCGGTGGCGAAGCGTCGGAAGTGGTGCGCGCGGGCTCGCCGCCGGGCGAACCGACGGTGGTCGAATACGACCCTGGCCTGGCCGAGCGCCTCGGCGGCATCGCGATTTCGGAAGAAGAGCAACGCCGCACGCTGACGGCGCTCGAATTCCGCGTCTCGCCGGATTGGCGGGTAACCGCGCCACTGCGCCGGCACGACATCGAAGGTCCGGCCGACATCGTCGAAGAAGTTGTCCGCATCCACGGTCTCGACAGCATCGAGAGCGTGGCGCTGCCGCGAACGGACGGCGTCGCCCGGCCGACCGCGACGCCCGAGCAGGTGATGGAGCGCCGCGTGCGCCGCGCGGCCGCCGCTGGCGGGCTCAACGAAGCGATCACCTGGTCGTTCATTTCCGAAAAGGAAGCGGCGGCCGTGGGCGGCGGGCCCTGGGTGCTCGAGAACCCGATCAGCGAGGACATGAAGGTCATGCGACCGTCGCTGCTGCCGGGGCTCCTTTCGGCGGTGCGGCGCAACCTCGACCGGGGCGCCGCGTCGGTGCGCCTGTTCGAGATCGGCCGGCGCTATCTCGAAGACGGCGAGCATCCGACGTTGGTCTGCGTGCTCGCGGGAGATCGCGCCCCGCGCTCGTGGCAGCACGGCAAGGCGCAGGCGTTCGACGCGTTCGACGCCAAGGCGATCTGCCTCGACTTGCTCGAAGCGGCGGGCGCGCCGGTCGACAAGCTGCAAGTGATGCCTGTCCCGAGCGAAGCCGAGGGAGGGGACGCGGGGGCGATCTATCACCCGGGCCAGTCGGCGACGCTGCGGCTCGGGCCGAAGAATGCGTTGGCGAGCTTCGGGATGCTGCACCCGAGCATCCTCAAGGCGTTCGATATCGCCGGTCCGGTGGCCGCGCTCGGCATCCATCTCGACGCCATTCCGGCGAAGAAGGGCGGCGGGGCATTCGCCCGTGCGGCTTATTCCCCGCCGGCGCTGCAGGCGGTGACGCGCGACTTCGCGTTCCTGGTCGATGCGGTACTCCCGGCGGGCGACCTACTGCGCGCCGTCAAGGGCGCGGACAAGGCGAACATCACCGACGCGCGCGTGTTCGATGATTTTCGCGGGCAAGGCGTGCCGGAGGGCCGGAAGTCGCTCGCGATCGAGGTCACTCTCCAGCCGGTCGAGAAGAGCTACACCGACCAGGACTTGAAGGCGATTTCGGCGCGGATCGTCGAGGCGGCCGGCAAGCTGGGCGCCGAGCTGCGCGGATAGCGGTCACCGACGAATGGTCGCGATCACCAACGGAGTCCTCACGGCCCGGATACGTACCCTCGGCGCGGAGCTGTGGTCGCTCGGCGACGCCAAGGGCCGCGAATACATGACCGACGGCGACCCGGCCTACTGGACCGGCCATGCCCCGTTGCTGTTCCCGATCGTCGGCGCACTGAATGGCGGAATGTACCGGCTAGGCGGCAAGGAGTACGCGCTGCCGAAGCACGGATTTGCCCGCACCAGCCGGTTCGACGTCGCCGAGCGTCGGCCCGACGGCGTGCGCTTCGAGCTCCGCGACAACGAGCAGAGCCGGGCGGTTTATCCGTTTGCGTTTGCGCTGGCGGTCGAGTTCGCGCTGTCCGGTGCGACCCTCGGCGTGACCGCGACGGTTCGTAACGCGGGCGACCGGGCTATGCCGTTCAGCTTCGGCTTCCACCCGGCCTTCGCCTGGCCGCTGCCCCAAGCCGGCGCCAAGGATGCGCACCGCGTGATCTTCGCCAAGGACGAGCCCGAACCGATCCGCCGGATCGACCCTGCGACCGCGACACTGCTGCCGCAAAGCGAACCGACGCCGGTCGTCGGCAAGGTGCTCGCGCCGAGGGCGGCTCTGTTCGAGAAGGACGCGCTGATCTGGGACCGGCTGAATAGCCGCGCACTGAGTTTCGCGGGCGAGGGCGCGGCGCTCGATATCGCCTTCCCCGACAGCCCGAACCTCGGCATCTGGCAGAAGCCGGGGGCGCAGTTCCTGGCGGTCGAACCGTGGCACGGCTTCAACGACCCGCAGCGCTTCGATGGCGACATCTTCGCGAAGCCCGGGATCATCGCGTTGCCGCCCGGCGAGGAGCACAGCTTCCGCATGGACGTCACCGTGCGACGCGGGTAGGGCGCGCGCCCATGTCCAATCGCCGTACCTTTGCAATCATCTCCCATCCGGACGCAGGCAAGACCACGCTGACCGAAAAGCTGCTGCTGCAAGGCGGCGCAATCCACCTGGCGGGCGAAGTCAAGGCGCGCGGCGCGGCGCGGCGGGCGCGGTCCGACTGGATGAAGATCGAGCAGCAGCGCGGCATTTCGGTCACCAGCTCGGTGATGACGTTCGAGCGCGACGGGGTGACCTTCAATCTGCTCGACACGCCGGGGCACGAGGATTTCTCGGAAGACACCTACCGCACGCTGACCGCGGTCGACTCGGCGATCATGGTGCTCGACGCGGCCAAGGGCATCGAGCCGCAGACGAGGAAGCTGTTCGAAGTCTGCCGGTTGCGCAACGTGCCGATCATCACCTTCGTCAACAAGGTCGACCGCGAGGGAAGATCGCCGTTCGAGTTGCTCGACGAAGTCGCCGACGTGCTCGCGCTCGATGTGAGCCCGCAAGCCTGGCCGGTCGGCATGGGCGGAATGTTCGAAGGGGTGCTCAATTTCGCCACCGGTGCGATCAGCCGTCCGGAAGGGCCGAGCAAGGAGTTCCTCGGCAAGCGCGAGCCGGCGGGCGAGCTGCCGGGCGACACCGCCGACGAGATCGAGCTGGCGCAAGGCGGCTACCCGGAATTTGACGTCGAGGCTTATCGCCACGGCGACCTGACGCCGGTCTATTTCGGCTCGGCGCTGAAGAACTTCGGCGTCGCCGAGCTGATCGATGCGATCGCCCGATACGCGCCGCCGCCTCGGCCGCAGCCGAGCGAGGCGGGTCCGGTCGAGCCGACGCGCGACGAAGTCACCGGGTTCGTGTTCAAGGTCCAGGCCAACATGGACCCGCAGCACCGCGACCGCATTGCGTTCATGCGCATGGTCTCGGGCACCTTCAAGCGGGGCATGAAGTTGACGCCCTCGGGCCTCGGCAAGCCGATCGCTGTGCATTCGCCGATCCTGTTCTTCGCCCAGGACCGCGAGATCGCCGACACCGCCGAGGCCGGGGACATCATCGGCATTCCCAATCACGGCACACTGCGCGTCGGCGACACGCTGAGCGAGAAGAACGACGTGCGCTTCACCGGCCTGCCCAACTTCGCGCCGGAAATCCTCCGGCGGGTGCAGCTGCGCGATCCGACCAAGACCAAGCAGTTGAGGAAGGCGCTCGACGATCTGAGCGAAGAAGGCGTGATCCAGGTGTTTTATCCGGAGATCGGCGCGCAGTGGATCGTCGGCGTGGTCGGCCAGTTGCAGCTCGAAGTGCTCGTCAGCCGGCTGGAGGCGGAATACAAGGTCGAGGCGGGGCTCGAAGCCTCGCCGTTCGCCACCGCGCGCTGGCTCAAGGGCCCGCAGGCCGCGCTCGACAGCTTCGCCGAGTTCAACCGCGCGAACCTCGCCAAGGATCGCGACGGCGACCCGGTGTTCATGGCCAAGAGCCCGTGGGATGTCGGCTACCAGCAGGAAAAGAACCCCGAGCTCACTTTCAGCGCCACCAAGGAGCGCTGAGGGAGCGATGGCGCGGCCGCTGCGTTAGGAAGGGCGAATGGAGCTCACTTTCGCCAGCTACAACATCCACAAGGCCGTCGGCGTCGACGGCCGGCGCAATCCGGAACGCATTCTCGCCGTGCTTAAGGAGATCGGCGCCGACGTGGTCGCGGTGCAGGAGGTCGACCGGCGGTTCGGCCGGCGAGAAAGCGTCCTGCCGCGCCAGGCGCTGGAGGAGCACGGCTGGTGCCCGGCGCCGTGCCGGACACGGAGCGACAGCATCGGCTGGCACGGCAACGCGGTGCTCGTGCGCCGGGGGATCGAGATCGTCGGCGCGGAACCCATCGAGTTGCCGAAGCTCGAGCCGCGCGGCGCGGTCTGCGCGCACCTCTCGATCGAGGGTAATCCGCTGCACGTCGTGGGCATGCATCTCGACTTGTCCGGAATTCGCCGCATGCATCAGATCCAGGCGGTCCAGGCGCACATGCGCGAGCGGAACGGACCCGCGGTGCTGCTGGGGGACTTCAACGAATGGTCGCCTCGCGGGCGCTGCTTCGCCGCCTTTACCGATGGCTGGACCGTCCTGGCGCCGGGGCGCAGCTATCCGAGCCGCCGGCCTCTCGCGCAGCTCGACCGCATCGTCCATTCGCGCGGCTGGATCTGCGAAGGCGCGCGCGTTCACCACAGCGCGCTGGCCGTCGTCGCGTCCGATCATCTGCCCGTAACCGCGCGCCTTAGGCTCACTGCCTAAAATTCGGGCACGCTGCTCAATGGCCGAGCGTAGGGCGCGACCGCGCGCCGGAGGCCACTTGGCAACCCGCTGAAAAACCAGCCGGGTCACGCTTCTGGCACGCTTGTTGCGTCGTTCCTTTCCGGCCGGGATCAACCGGTAAGCCAGAGGGGTTCGTGATGAAATTCATCATCGCCATCATCAAGCCGTTCAAGCTCGACGAGGTCCGCGAGGCGCTCGGCGCGATCGGCGTCGCCGGCATGACGGTCTCCGAAGTCAAAGGCTTCGGGCGCCAGAAGGGGCAGACCGAGATTTACCGCGGGGCGGAATACTCGACCAACATGCTGCCCAAGGTGAAGCTGGAGATCGCCGCCAGCGACGCGCTCGCGCCGCAAGTGGTCGAGGCCATTCAGGAAGCCGCCAGCACCGACAGCATCGGCGACGGCAAGATCTTCGTGCTCGACCTCGCGTCGGCCACGCGGATCCGCACCGGCGAGACCGGCGACACCGCGCTCTAACGAGACATGAGGGGTAACACCATGATCCGCAAAGTTCTCTACGGCGGCGGCGCACTCGGCGCCTCGATGTTCGCCGCAACCGCCGCGTTTGCGCAGGACGCTGCCGCGGCCGCCGCACCTACGGTCGACAAGGGCGACACCGCCTGGATGATGACCTCGACGCTGCTCGTGCTGATGATGATCGTGCCCGGCCTGGCCTTGTTCTACGGCGGCCTTGCGCGGACCAAGAACATGCTCTCGGTGATGACCCAGGTGGGCGCGGTCGCCGCCCTGGCCATGCTCGTCTGGGTCGGCTGGGGCTATTCGGAGGCCTTCGGCGACGGCGGCAACGCCTTCATCGCCGGCTTCGGCAAGGCCTTCCTCCACGGCGTGACCCCGGAGACGACGTCGGCGACGTTCACCAAAGGCGTCGCCATTCCCGAATACGTCTTCGTCTGCTTCCAGATGACCTTTGCGGCTATCACCGTGGCCCTGGTCCTGGGGTCGGTCGTCGAGCGGATGAAATTCTCGGCGGTGATGGTGTTTGCCGTGCTGTGGCTGACACTGGCCTACTTCCCGATCGCGCACATGGTCTGGGCCGGCAACGGACTGTTCTTCGCCAAGGGGGCGCTCGATTTCGCCGGCGGCACGGTGGTCCACATCAACTCCGGCGTCGCGGCGCTCGTCGCCTGCGTGATCCTCGGCAAGCGGATCGGCTACGGCAGCGAAATCATGGCGCCGCATTCGCTGACGATGACCGGCATCGGCACCGGCCTGCTGTGGGTCGGGTGGTTCGGCTTCAACGCCGGCTCCGCCCTCGAAGCGAACGGCTCGGCGGCGCTGGCGATGATCAACACCTTCGTCGGCACCGCCGCGGCGGGCCTAGCGTGGATGCTCGCGGAGAAGATCGCCGGTCACAAGCCCTCGGCCCTCGGCTTCTGCTCGGGCATCGTCGCCGGTCTGGTGGCGGTCACGCCCGCCGCCGGCAATGCCGGCCCGCTCGGCGCGATCGTGCTGTGCTTCCTGACGGCGTTAGTCTGCTATTTCGCGGTGACTAAGCTCAAGCACATGTTCGGCTATGACGACGCGCTCGACACTTTCGGCGTGCACGGGGTGGGCGGCATGTGCGGTGCGATGGGCACCGGCGTTGTCTATTCGGCCGCTCTCGGCGGTCCGGCCGGCGAAAGCTGGATGGGAATGGGCGCTCAGCTGCTCGTCCAGGGCGAGACCGTGCTGACCACGATCGTCTGGACGGCGGTTGCCACGGCGATCTCGATCTACGTCGCGAAGGCAGTCACCGGCTTGCGTGTCACACCCGATGTCGAGCGCGAAGGCCTCGACCTCGGCGAGCACGGCGAGCGCGCCTACAACTACTGATCCACGAGCTTGGCGGGGCCGAGACTTTCTCCTCTCCCCTCGGTCCCGCCCTCCGACGTTCCTCCTGCGAACGCAAACTTCAAAGGCCGGAGCCAGGCGCTCCGGCCTCCTTTTCGTCTCCGGTCTCAGGATCAACCATCGTCCTGCCGCGGTCGCGGCGTTGCGAATTGAATTGGCAGACCCGGTTGGTCCTTCGGCCAAGAAATGCCCCGAGTGGCGCTGCTTCAACCTCGGGAGATCGGCCGTGGTATTTGCGCAACAGGTCGAAGCCGCTGGGCGACCATTCCGTGAATCTGCTGGAATTCCCCGGGTCGATGGATATTCCGACTTCGTCTAGTTAGGGAAATTGCAAGAAAACCGCTGTTGGGGGCCAGCAATGCTGTTGGACAGCAGAGGGATCGCAATTTAAGTTGAATCGGCAAGATCGCCGCGGAGCTACCGCGACGGATTGTGAAGGAGGTCACATGAGGAAGATTGCCTTTGGAATGGCACTAGCTGCCACCGCCATGGCCACGACTTTGGCTACCCCGGCTTTCGCCCGCGACGGCGAAGGCTACTTCGGAGCCGAGGTCGGATATACCGATGTCGAGGCTCATAAGTTTTATGGCCGCGGCGACGGCCCGACGCGCGTCAAAGAGAGCGATGGCCCTCAGGTCGGCGCGTTCGTCGGTTATGACTGGGGCCGGATCCGCACCGAAGCGGAGGTGGCTTACTCACAGTTCCATTCCAAGCGGGCGACGGACCTGAGGACCGGTGCCAGTGAATCGCTCGGGGGCAAGAACTCGCTGACGACGACGATGGTCAACACCCTCTTCGACGTCGGCGGCCAGGACGGCGGTATCGCACTCGCTTTGGGCGTCGGCGCCGGGCGGGCGTTCTATAACACCAGGATCGACGATGTCAGCGGGCCGCTGATCCACGACAGCGACAGCGCGTGGGCTTACCAGTTGCTCGCGCAAGCGCGCGTGGCGGTGTCGAGCAGCGGCGAAATCGCCCTGACCTACAAGTATCTCAACACTGACAGCTTCCATTTGCACGATCTGAGCGGCGTTCGGCACTTCACCGAACTCAAGACGAGCACGGCGCTGATCAGCCTGATCCAGAACTTCGGTGGAGCGGCCCCGCCGCCTCCCCCGCCCCCGCCGCCCCCGCCGCCGCCCCCGCCGCCGCCTCCCCCGCCGCCCCCACCGCCTCCGCCGGTCGCGGTGTGCAACAAGGGGCCGTACATCGTGTTCTTCGACTGGGATAAGTCGGACGTCACGCCGGAAGCGGCCACCATTCTCGACAGCGCCGTCACGGCGTACGGGAATTGCGGCACGGTGCCGATCATGCTCGCCGGCCACACCGACCGGTCGGGCAGCGACAAGTACAACATGGGGCTCTCGCAGCGCCGTAACGCCAGCGTTCAGGCTTACCTGACCGGTCACGGTGTTCCGGACAGCGCGATCACCAGCCAGGCGTTCGGCGAATCGATGCCGCGCGTTCCCACGGCCGATGGTGTGCGCGAACTGCAGAACCGCCGTGTCGAGATCACTTACGGGCCCGGCTCGGGCAACTAAGCGCGATCTAGAAACGCAAGAAAAGGGGCCGGAGGAGCAATCCTCCGGCCCTTCTTCTTTGTCGAAAGGGGATTTGCCTCAGGGCTGGGCGCGGCTCGCCAAAGTCGCCATCGCCCCTCTGACGGGCGAGATGTCGTAACCTGCGGACTCGGCGGCGGTCGCCACGTCCTCGACGGGCGTTCCCATGGCGGCCTGGGCCAGCGCCCAAAGAAGTGTCGAACGAGTGCCGGTGCGGCAATACGCCAGGACCTTTCCGTCCGCGTGTTCGAGAACATCGATCAGCGCGCGCACTTGCGCTTCATTGAAGGCGCCGGGCGTGATCGGGATCGCCACATAGTCCAGGCCCAGCGAATGGGCCGCGGCTTCTATCGCTTCACCCGGCGTCTGATCGTCCGCCTCGCCTTCGGGGCGGTTGTTCACGACGGTCGAGACCCCGCAATCCCGAGCAACCGTAAGGTCGGCGACGGCGATTTGCGGACTCGCCATCACCCGACTGGAAAGCGTGCGAAACTCACTCATCGTTCTCGTCCATCGCCGTTTGGGCTTGACGATGTCGCGCGATTCAATCGAAAGAGCAGCACCATCGACAAGGCCGAAGAAGGGCGTTCTGCCGATGCGCGCCACACATGGCAAGCGCACTGTCGGATACCGTCAAGCGCCGCATTCTCGGCAACGCGTTAAATCGTTCGCACAAGCTTTATTTTACGCTATAAGCCCGCCGGCTATAATGCGGGGGGACCGCCTCCGTGAGCCGTCCGGCGTGTTTTCGTCCACTGCGCCGGACGCTGGATGAGGGCGAAGCGAAGGTACGTTCGTTAGATGGGTTACGATAGAGGGCGTCGCGGCCGGGGACGCGACAAGCGGGATGGGTTCGGCGAAGAGGGCTTCGATCCCTTTGGCGATAGTGGTCCGTCCCAGTTCGGTGGCGACCGCTTCGGGGGTGGAGATCGCTTCGGCGGTGGTGACAGATTTTCCGGTGGCGGAGATCGCGGCGGCTTCGGCGGCCCGCGTGGACCTCGCGGCCCGGGCGGCGGTGGCGGCGGCGGCATGCCCGCGCAGGTCGTCGGAACCGGCCAGGGCAAGGTCAAGTTCTTCAACGCCCAGAAGGGTTTCGGCTTCATCCAGCGCGATGAGGGCGGAGAGGACGTTTTCGTCCATATCAGCCAAGTCGAACGCGCCGGGCTGGAAGGGCTCGCCGAAGGGCAGGAGCTGCAGTTCAACCTCGTGGATCGCGGCGGGAAAGTCTCGGCTGCCGATCTTCAGGTCGTCGGGGACGTCATTCCCGTGCAGCAGCGTGCGCCGCAGCGGGAGCTGACCGGCGACAAGGCTACCGGCACGGTCAAGTTCTTCAATTCGATGAAGGGCTTCGGCTTCATCACCCGTGATGACGGCAAGGAAGACGCCTTCGTGCACATCAGCGCGGTGGAGCGCTCCGGCCTGCAAGGCATCAACGAAGGCGATCGTTTCCAATTCGACCTCGAGGTCGACCGACGAGGGAAATACTCGGCGGTCAACCTTGTGCCCGTTCAGGGCTGACACGCCAGCGCAGCGCCCGGTTGTTTGACCGGGCCTCGCCAAGTCCATAAACGGACGCGAATGGCGGCCCGCCGGGCCGCCATTTGTCGTTCCGCCGTGTCATTCGAATTCGAGGAACTGAAGAAATGTCCATCACCCCGCTGATGCCCGTCTATCCCCGGTGCGGCGTGCGGCCCGTTCGCGGCGAGCACTGCCACCTGATCGGCGAGGACGGCACCCGCTACCTCGACTTCGCCGCGGGGATCGCCGTGAACCTCCTGGGCCATTCGCACCCGGGGCTGATCGGCGCCATCCAGCAACAGGCCGCGACGCTGATGCACGTGTCGAACTTGTACGGCAGCCCGCAAGGCGAGACGCTGGCGCAACGGCTGGTGGATCTGACTTTCGCCGACACGGTGTTCTTCACCAATTCGGGCGCCGAGGCCGTCGAGTGCGCGATCAAGACCGCGCGCGCCTATCACCAGGCCGCCGGGAATGAGGAGAAATTCGAGCTGATCACGTTCAATAACGCCTTCCACGGACGGACGATCGCGACGATCAGCGCGTCGAACCAGGAGAAGATGCACAAGGGCTTCTCGCCGTTGCTGCCTGGCTTCCAGTACGTCGAGTTCAACGATCTAGAAGGCGTGAAGGCGGCGATGGGGCCGCAAACCGCGGGCTTCCTCGTCGAGCCGATCCAGGGCGAAGGCGGTGTCCGCACCGGCACCGAGGAATTTCTCAAGGGCCTGCGTGATCTAGCCGACGAAAACGACCTGATGCTGGTGTTCGACGAAGTCCAGTGCGGCATGGCGCGCACCGGCACCTTGTTCTACTACGAGCAAGTCGGGATCGAGCCGGACGTTATGGCGATCGCCAAGGGCATCGGCGGCGGCTTCCCGCTTGGGGCATGCGTGGCGACCGAAAAAGCCGCGCGCGGCATGACTTTCGGCACGCACGGATCGACTTACGGCGGCAATCCCCTGGCGATGGCGGCGGGCAACGCAGTGCTCGACGCAGTGGCGAACGACAGGTTTCTCGCCGACGTGCGCGAGAAAGGCGAGCGCATCCGGACGCGGCTCGAACAGTTCATCGGCAATTACCCCGACCTGTTCGAAGGTGTGCGCGGCAAGGGCCTGATGCTCGGGCTGAAGATGAAGGCCGAGCCGCGGCCGTTCATGCAGCACTTGCGCGACAAGCATCAGCTTTTGACGGTGGCCGCCGGGGACCAGACGTTGCGCATCCTGCCGCCGCTGGTGATCGGCGACGCCGAAATCGACGAGTTCTTCGACAAGCTGTCGGCTGGGGCGGCCGACTATCAACCCGGGGAGGCGTGATCATGCCCCGGCACTTCCTCGACTTGTCGGATGCCGGCGGTAATGCGATCGCCGCGATGCTGGCCGATGCGATCGACCGCAAGGCGGCGCGCGCGGGCTGGCCGAAGGGCAAGCCCGACAGCGACCAGCCGCTCGCCGGCCATGTCCTGGCGATGATCTTCGAGAAGAACTCGACCCGCACGCGGGTCAGCTTCGACATCGCCATCCGCCAGCTCGGCGGCACCTCACTGATACTCGATTCCGCGACCACGCAGCTCGGCCGCGGCGAGTCGATCGCCGACACCGCGCGCGTGCTCAGCCGCATGGTCGACGCGATCATGATCCGCACCGACGATCACGCGAAAGTCGAGGAGATGGCCCACCACGCGACGGTACCGGTTATCAACGGCCTGACCGACCGTTCGCACCCGTGCCAGATCGTCGCCGACCTCCTCACGGTGATCGAGCAGGGCAAGCCGCTGCCGGGTCTTGAACTCGCCTGGCTCGGCGATGGGAACAACGTGCTGCACTCGATCCTCGAAGCGGCCGCGCTGATGAAGTTCAACGTCCGCGTCGGCACTCCGGAAGGTTATGAGCCGGACGACGAGTTCGTCGCGCTCGCCCGCCAGAACGGCGTCCAAGTGACTCTGACCACGGATGCCGCCGAAGCCGTCGCCGGCGCCGACATCGTCGTCACCGACACTTGGGTATCGATGGGCCAGGACCATACGCACAACAAACTGGCCGCGATGGCGCCGTTCCAGGTCAACGAGGCGCTGATGCGCGGCGCCAAGGGCGATGCGAGGTTCCTGCATTGCCTTCCCGCCCACGTCGGCGAAGAGGTCAGCGAAGGCGTATTCGAAAGCCCGCAGTCGGTCGTGTTCGACGAGGCCGAGAACCGCATCCACGCGCAGAAATCGATCCTGCTGTGGTGCTTCGGCAAGCTCTAGGCTCTTGCCTTCCATCGGCTTTCCCGATCACCATATCCGCGCGATGACCAAGGAAATCGATAGCGGAGCCGAGACCGGCTTCGACCGCCTGCTGCAATTCACCCTGCCCGATCGCCACGCCCGGGGCCGCATCGTGCGGCTCGGGCCGACGCTCGAGGAAATTCTCGCGGCGCATCCCTATCCGCCGGTTCTCAAGCACCTGCTGAGCGAAGCGCTCGTGCTGACGGCATTGATGGGCGCGTTGCTCAAGGATGACGGGAGCCAGCTTACCTTACAGGCTCAGGCCGACGGCGGCATCGTCAGCTTGCTGGTGTGCGATTATCGTGGCGGCGAATTGCGCGGTTATGCCCGGCACGACGAGGAACGGCTTGCCCAGCTGGGGGCCAATCCCTCGCTGCAGAAGCTGTTCGGCGGCGGGTACCTGGCGATCACGTTCGATCTCACGCTGACCGATCAACGCTATCAGGGCGTCGTGCCGCTGGAAGGTACCTCGCTGTCGCAGGCCGTCGAGCGCTACTTTGCCCAGAGCGAACAAGTGCCGACCCTGATCCGCACCGGTATTCGCGCTGGCCATGGCGGGCTGATTGCCGGGGGGTTTCTGGTGCAACACCTGGCCGAGGGCGAGGAGGGGCGCGAACGTCTGCATGTCAGGATGGATCAGCCGGAGTGGGAGCATGTCGCCGCGCTGGCGGGAAGCCTGACGGCCGACGAACTGGTCGATGCGGACCTGAGCCTGGAGGCGTTGATCTGGCGGCTGTTCCACGAAGAGCGCGAAGTGCTGGTCCTCCAGGGCGACGAGGTCGCCCGCGGTTGCCGCTGCTCGATCGTCCACTTCGAGGAAGTGCTGGCCCGCTTCCCGAAAGAGGACCGCAACGACATGCGTGACGAACACGGCATCATCCGGGTCGACTGCGCTTTCTGCTCGCGCGAGTTCCTGATCGAGGACTGATTCGAGGACGCTTGCGGCCGACGCGGCGACGGCTTAGCCGCTCCGGATGGCCGGAGAACCACACACCGCTGGAGAGGATCGCCGCGCCGTGGTGCTGCTCTCCGGCGGCCTCGATTCGATGGTCACCGCGGGGATCGCGCGCGAGCAAGGCTTTGCCGTTCATGCGCTGACCATCGACTACAACCAGCGGCATCGCCGGGAGCTGGAGTCCGCCACGCAAATCGCTTCGGAAATCGGAGCCGTGCGCCACATCGTCTTGCCGCTCGACTTGCGGGCGTTCGGCGGGTCCGCACTGACCGATGCGATCGAGGTGCCCAAGACCGGCCTCGCCGAAGGAATCCCCGCGACTTACGTGCCCGCGCGCAATCTCGTGTTCCTGACGCTGACGCTTGCGTGGGCAGAGGCGCTGGGCGCCCGGGATATCTTCATCGGCGTCAACGCGCTCGACTATTCGGGATACCCGGACTGCCGACCCGAATTCATCGCCAGCTTCGCCGAGACCGCGCGGCTGGCGACCAAAGCCGGCGTCGAGGGCTCGCCTTTCACGATCCAAGCGCCGCTGCAGCATCTGGGTAAAGGCCAGATCGCGGCCGAGGCCGCGCGGCTCGGGCTCGATCCCGCCTGGAGCTGGTCGTGCTACGATCCGACCCCGGAGGGCCTCGCTTGCGGGTTGTGCGACAGTTGCCGCCTGCGCCTGAAGGGTTTTGAGGACGCTGGCCTTACGGATCCGCTTGCCTACGCTATTCGCCCGTGAAAGCGATGCGCTAGGCGACCGGGAGAACGCCGGCGCTGGCCAGCGCGGCGATCAAATCGGCCAAAGCCGCGCGCGCCTCGGTGTCGACGGTTGTACCGCCTGCCGGCGCCGCCGGCGCGGCCGGCCGCTGCCAGCCGCCGCGATACAGCAACATCTGCCCGGTCGAGCGGTCGAACATTCGCATGCCGTCGCGGGGCGCGGCGAAGAGCCAATTGCCGGACTGCCGCGCAGCGATCTGGCCATCCGCGCCCGCCCAATCGCCCGTCGCGGCCGCCGCAACGAGCCACGTCTCGCCTTCGGCTGGCGTCGCCGGCGGATCGGCCGCCTCGCCTTCGCAGGCCGCGTGGAGAAGGGCGTCGGTGAGCGCGTGGGCTTCGTTGACGTAGAACTCCTTCTGCGATTGCCCCGCGAACAGCAGCGGCAATCCATAGCGGGGCGTCGTCGAAGTGAAGCTGATCGGATCGGTCATCGAAGTATCCTGTCACTGAGCTAAGCGATGGTAGTGAGGAGCAGCGGCTGGGAAGCCGCTGCCGTGCCGAGCTGCCGCACCCAAAGCGGCTTTCCGGCGTGTTGGGAGCGAATCGAGGCCCAGGTCGCAGCGTCCACCTGAAGTGCGGCAGCCGCCGTTTCCCAGTGGAGGTCCGGCGTTTCGGTGTCGCCGAGCCCGACGGCGTAAGCTTCTGTCTGCTCGTTGAGCGGAACCTCGATCCCGTCGCGCCAGAGCCAACTGCCGCGCGCCCGGCGGCACCATGCCAACGCTATCGACCCGTCGGGGTTTTCGCCCACGCTGCCGTGAACCGGTGACAGCGGCCGGCGGGCGATCCCCGCGTTGGCGAGTTCGGCGTAGACTGGCTGCGGGTCCGCAAGCCCGATGGCCGCGATGGTCGCGCCTGCCGCTTCCAGCCTGGCCGAATCGAGCGCGACAGCGCCGTCCTCGAGCAAGACGATGCCTGCGCCCGCCGGGGTGCCCTCAAGCGCTGTCGGCTCAGGCCCGCCCCGGCCTCGCAGCAGCCCGGCAAGGCGCCAGCGGGTTCCAGCGAGACGCTCCGCCTGCGCGAATTGCAGCAGCTCGGCGCCGACGAGCGCCATGTTCGCGCCGTTGGCCAGCTCCGCCACGCCCACGGAGTCGAGGGCGAAGTCTTCCGAAGCGAGATCGACTTCGACGCTCGATCCGCGGTCGAGCAAAAGCGGTGACGATGCCGCCAGGCTGCTGGCGGTGACGCCGACGATGCAGCGATGCGATCCGCTCGGGCCGAGCGGCAGCAGGTCGGACCCTTGCTGGTAATACAACGCCGCCCCGCGCCATCCCGCGGAGGCCGACGACGGCGCCGCATAACAGGCGCGGCTTTCGGGGCTGCCGTTGCCGTCCCACGGCATTTCGTACGCGAGCAGCTGAGTCGGAGTAACCGCAAGGTCCGGGGCGTGGAGCGCCGAACCGGCATCCGCCGCCGGTTGCGGCGAGGGGCCGCGCGGCACGCGGGTCAACTCCAGCTCGATGCCCTGGTCGCGCCATTCCCAGCTATCTATGCGCCACAGCCCGTCCCGGGTGGGGACCCGCACGACCGCACCGGGCACGATAACAGGGTCGAGCTCGGCCATCCGCCATGCGATCGTCTCGCGCGACGAACCTGCGCGGGCAGCCGCGGCGTTGGTCAGCGATCGGGCATCGGCGGCGTGCAGCACCCCGGCAAACTCGATGACTTGGCTGCGCCCCGGCCGCGCGCGGCCGTCGGCTCGTTGCATTCCCGGCTGGTAGTCGCGGGCGATGTCGTAATAGCGCAGGGCATCGGGGACGTCGCTCGCCTCGGCCTGGCGCCGGTGCTGCTCGCCGGTCGCGGCGGCGAAGCTTTCCCCGTCGCTCGCCGCGGCAGCTTCGGGCAAACGCGGGGGCGCGGTGGGTATGCGGTCGGCCGAACCGAGCGAGAGAGCGTCGCCGCCCGCATCGCAAGCGAGCGGATAGAGCTGGTCGATCGACGCCAGGCTATCCGCCAGCGCGCCACCCTCGTTGCTGAAGCCCTGCAAGCCGTCGAGGCTCCGGTCGATCGTCGGCTGATCGGCGAGAGGCTCCAGCAGCGAAGCGATTGTCACCGGTTCGCCGTCGGCGATGACCTCGAAAGTCAGCGCCGGGATGCGGTTGCCGAAATCGGCCAGCTCAAGCGCTTCGAATACGCAGTAGGCGAGGCCGCGGAAGGCCGGGGTGGTCGGCTCGGCGGAGGCGAGAAGCGGATCGAGCGGCTGGTCGCCGTGCCCGCGATAGAGGCGGAATGAACCGCCGGATTTGAGATCGCCCGCGGCCCCGCGCAGCAGATTGCCGTCGGCCCAGATGCGTCCGACAGAGCCGATCGGGCGGCTCGACAGGGCCACCGCGAAGGACACGGAATAGCTGTAGCTCGTTACCGAGGGCTGGCCTTTGCCGCCGCCGCTCTTGTCCTTGCGTTCGACCAGGTCGGTCGACCAGACGATCGTGCCCGCGGTGCGGACGCGGCCGTGATGGCGCGGAATCGGGGTGCCGTAGCTCGACGTGCTGACGCCCAGCTCCTTCAGCCGCGGGCCTTCGCGCTTGCCGCCGCCGCCGAACGCTGCGTGATCGATCTGGCTGCCGATCAGGCCGCCGATCGCGCCGCCGAACGGGCCGGCGACGGCCGTGCCGAGCGCCGAGAGAACCAGTGTAGCCATGATCGAACCTCAGTCTTCGCGCAGGCGCCAGTGGCGCTGGACAGGAAAGGGGCAGGGGGCGGGCGTGAGCACCACGCGGCCGAGCCCGGCGTGGGCATGGATCAGGCTGCCCTCGGGGCCGGCGACGGCGAGATGGAGCTGCGCCGGCGCGGCCTTCAGCAGCAGCAAGTCGCCGGACTGGATTGGGCCGTCCACGGGGCCGAAGCCGGCCTCCGCCAAGGCGGCGAGCTGCGCGGGCAAGTCTCGCTGCCGCATCGCATAAGGCGCGATGCGCGGCGGGGCCGACCCGATCTTTTGCAGCGCCGCGATGGCCAGGCCGACGCAATCGAGGCCGGTCCGCGGATCGCGCCCGCGAAAGCGGAACGGTGCCCCCGCGAAGCTCTCCGCGGCCGCGGCGAAAGCGGCCCGGCGGCCGCTCATGCCGAACTCGGCGGCAAGCGGGTGAGCAGGTCGTTGCCCGGCAAGGACGGCTCGCCCTGGAAGTTGAGCGAGTTGGCGAAGCGCGCGGCGCACGTGGCGATGGTGTGATCGCAGCCCTCGCGCAAGCGCGCGAGCGCTCCTGGCTCCAGCGCGGGATCGAGCGCGTTTTCCAGCACGAGCAACTCCCCCTGCACGTCGACGACGGTGTTCGCCCCGCCGGCCTGGGGGCCGCTGAGCCAGCGCAGGCTGCCGTCGCGAAATTGTTCGGCAGGCGGCCCCGCTGCGAACGCAACGGCATTCGCGTCGAAGTCGACCGTCGTCACCCGCAGCTCGTGCGTGAACCGCGCGGCGCTCAGCGTGCAGCCGGGGCCGCAGAACTGGGCGCGGCATGTCGGGCTGGTGCGCGGAACCGGGTCGATTTCGAGCTGCGCTTTGGCCGAGAGCAGCTCGGCGGAAAACCCGGCGGCCTCCTGGCTGATCGCGCCGATCTCGCCGCGGTAGAGGGTCGCGAGGTCGCCGGTTTCCCAGTCGGCCACGCCCATCTGCACTTGCGCGCCATCGAAACGCCCGGCGGCGAGGTCTTCGGCGGAGATGGCGTCGTGGGTCAGCGCGCCGTGTACATCGACGCTGTCGGCGCCCAGGTCGGCAGTGCGCCTGACGGCCGACGGCAGCATCCCCGGCGCGGCGCGGTGGAGGAGGCCGTCGAGCCACAAGTCGCGATCGTGGCTGGTGAAGCCCAGTGCCACGCCGTCGGTGCGCATCACGCGCCAGAAGGTCGCGGTCGGCTCCAGCTCTTCGCGGAAGAAAACCCGGCTCATGCCGCCTCGCGCACTTCGATCAGGGGCACCGAGGGGGCCTCCCCGGCGGCGAAGGCGGAGCCGGCGATGTCGAGGCGGTCTTCGGCGAAGCGCACCGGCACATCGAACAGGAACCCGGCGCGCACTTCCGCGCCTTCCGGCGGCGCCGCGTCGAAGACGATCTTGCGCCCGCTGGCGAGGGTGAAATCGCCGCGCGCGGCGCCGTTGACGCTGACCACGACCGAGCCTGCGCGCGGGCGGGAGATCGGGCGCACTTGCGGGTCCGCCGGATCGCCGTAGCGCTTGACCAGCGGGAAGCTCGCGGTCAGCCCGTCGCCGACGCCGAGCAGCTGGTCGAGCATGGTCGGCGCACCGGTCATCGCGTTCGAGCTGAAATCGAACGGGTCGGCCAGGCGGAAGCCGCGCGCCGCGCCGCGGCGGGCGCGGAAGAAGGCGATCAGCGTGCCCAGCTCGGCGTCGGAGCGGATGCCGGGGCCGACATCGAAGCGCAGGCGCGCGTCGGTCCATTGGCTGGAGCGGCGTTCGTAGCCCGAAGCAGTGACCGAGACCGAGGTCGAGAACTCGGGCGATATCGTCGCGTCGCGGCCGAGGGCGAGCGGGTAGAGCACGTCGTCGAAGGATTGCATGGTATCGTCCTGTGGCTCGGGGAGGCGGGTGTATCCGTAGCGGCAGACTTGCGGCAGCGCCCAGACGAAGCGCTGGCCGACGCCCCGCTCGGCGGCGTCGGCGAGCCCGCCGTCGATGCGCCGCCAGAACACGTCGGCATCGCCGGCGGAGAGCACGAAGCCGGCGAAATAGTCCTGCTGATCCGCGGGATAGCCCAGGCGGGCGTCGACTGTGCGGTAGGCGGCCTTGCGCAAGGCTTCGGCGCCCGCGGTCAGCCAGTCGTAATCCTCGACCTGCAGCCGGTCGAACGCTGGCCAGGCCCAGCCGAGCGGCATGTTGGCCCGCGCCAGCTCGGGCATGGCTGCGGCCAGCACCGTGGGGGTGAAAGTGAGCAGAAGGACTTCAGCGACCCCCTGCTGGCGCACCGCATCGGCGAGCGCGGCGGTCGATTGGGCGAGGAGTGCGCCGGCCTGATCGAGCAGATCGGTCTGCGCCTGAGTGAGCGGCGCGCGCATGTCGGTGATTTCAGGCGAAGAGCCGCCGAAGGCCGCGCGCGCCGCGTCGTCGTAGAGGTGGATGCGGCCATCGGCCGTCGTCCACCACCACGGCTCGCCGATCTGGAACAGCACTTCCAGCCCGGCCGCCTGCTGCAAGCCGACGAACGTGGTCGCCACGGCTTGCAGCCAGGCCATCGCTTCGCCGTTCGCTGGCGAGAGCAGGGCCGAAGGCGGGTCCCAGCCGGTTCGCGCGGGATTGCCGGCATAGTCGCGCTGCTGCCAGTCCTCCGGGCAATGCTCGGCGAGCAGCTCGTAGGACAGCGAGATGATCGGCGCGAAGCCGAGCGTGGCGCATGCGGCGAAGTAGCTCGCGTGCCACGCGGCCGCCGGGCCGCACAGCGTTCCCGCCGTGTCGGCGAGCAAAGCCGCGCCCTCCGGCACTAGCCGGAAGAAGTGGCTCATGCCGACGTAGTGCGCGATGCGGCCGCGGTAGCCGAGGCCCATGATCGTGCGCAGCAGACGCGCCGGGGTCTGGTTGTAGGCATCGTCGTAGCCGACGGCGATCTGCACGCCGTGCGGCGGGACCAGCACGTCGCCGATCGTCAGCATCGGGCGATGGCCCTCGCAGGCGATGCCGCTCAGCTCGGCCCAGGCATCGACCCGCGCGGGCTGCAGCGTGTCGTCGCCCGCGGCATAGCCTTGCGGCGCGAGCGAGATGAACATCCGGTCGATGTCCGCCGGGCGCACCGGGTCGGGCGCCGTGGCGATATCCCACCCGCCCGCGAGCGCCGAGAACGGCAGCACGACTTGCGCGTCCTCGGGCGTGCCGGTGGCATAGTTCCACAGCCGCACGTACCAGCTCCGGCTGGCGCCGCTCGCGTCGCGGCCTTCGATCGTCAACGTCGGCCCGTCGACCGCGTCGAGCGGCAGCACGCCCGCCGAGCGCCAGCGAAAGCTCAGCGTCGTGCGCGAGTAATCGCGGTCGGTGTCGTAGGCGAGCAGCGGGTGGTCGAGCGTGTCCTCGCTCGCCCAGATCAGCCCGGCGAGGCCGCCCTTGCGGTGAAACTCGAGGTCGACCCGCAGCGCGTCGGGCGCTGTGGTGACGACGGAAGCCATCATCGGGCGCGGGAAATCGACCGTCCAGAAGCGCGGATCGAAGCGCTGGATCACGTCGGTCGCCTGCCCGTCGCGCTTTTTGGCAAGCCAGAAGGCCATCGGATCGTCTCCTAGAAATCGCGCAGCGAGCGGCGCACGGCGCTCGCCACCTGGCGTGAGGATCGCTGCAGGGCGACCGGCGCGCTGGTGCCGCGCGGCGCGGCGAGCTGGATCGAGACGCGCACGTCGCGCGCGGCCGCCGGCGATGACGTTTCGACCCGGCCGGCCGAGGTCGGCACGAACAGCTCGGGGCCGCGCTCACCGACGACGTAAGCCTGGCCCGGCGCGACCGGGCCGCCGGTCGCCCGGCCCGGCAGGCCGAACAGCGAACCGATCGCGCCGGCGAGCAACTGGCCGACAGCGCCGCCACTTCCCGAACCGCCCGAACCCCCGCCGAGAAGCCCGCCGATTCCCGCCCGCAGCGATTGCGCGGCGATCTCGTCCATCGTGTGCAGGGCCACGCGCTTGAGGTCGTCGAACCCCAGGCTGCCCTTGCGGATCGCCGACAGCAAGCCGCGCTCGAGCACGTCGCCGGCCTTGGTGAAGCCGCCGCCGAGCGTCGTGTCCACCGCGCCGCGCATCGTCTCGATGTCGGACTGGAAGCCTCGCGTGCTGGCGCGCACGTCGATCATCAGGGTGTCGATTGAATCAGGCATCGCCGAAGCGCTCCAGCAGTTGATCGAACTCGGTCCGGGTGAGCGGCTGCTCGGCCGGTTGTTCGAAAGTCGTCAGAATGGCGGCCAGCTCGGCCGGTGTGGCGTGCCAGAAATCGTCCGGCCGCCAGCCCAGCAGGCGCGGGATGAGGCCGGAAAGGCGGCTCGCCCCATGAGCGAACAAGTCGCTCACGCCTGCCCTCGCAAGATCTGCGTCAGCAGCATCCTGAGCGGTGCGGCGCAGCCGGCGAGGCCGTGGTCGAGCACGGCCTCGCCAACGTCGTCGCGGGTCACCCCGTCGCGGCCCGCCAGGCAGTGCCAGAACAGCCCGGCCAGCTCGGACAGGCGCAGGCGGCCCTCGCTGGCCCGTTCGACCAGCGCGAACAGCGGGCCGAGCTCGTCCTCCGCGGCGACGAGCGCGGCGAAGGTAGGCCGAAGAAGATGCGTTCGGCCGCCGATGGTTAGCTGGGCTTCGCCGCGAACGGCATTGGCGTGAGCGTCTGCCTGAGCGCGCGTCACGCCGACACCACCTCGCCCGAGCTTTCGAGCTGGACGGTGTAGTTGCGCTCGCCGTTGAAATCGCCGGCGTAATCCAGGCGCGAAACGAGGAACTTCCCGCTCAGCTTCTCGCCGTCCTCGAACGCGAGCTGGTAGTCCTCGATCGTGCCGGCGAGCGCGTGGCCGCGCAGCGCCACTTCGGCCGCGCTGCCGAGGAAGATGCCGGCGGCGCTGACCGACAGCGAGCGGCTCCCCGCGCCGGAGAGCAGCTCGCGCCAGCCGCCCGAGCCCTTGTTGGTCACGACGACGACGTCGCCGTTGATCGAGAGCTGCGTCGTCCGCAATCCGGCGACGGTGTTGTAGGCGGGCGGCTGCGCGCCGTCGCCGATCTTGAGCAGGAAGTTGGAGCCGTTCTGGGCAGGCATCTTGGGGTCTCCTTGAATGGGTTCCCCTCCCGCTTGCGGGAGGGGTTAGGGGTGGGAGTGTGAGGAGCAGGACGGACCCACCCCCAGCCCCTCCCGCAAGCGGGAGGGGAGTCAGGCCGCCAGCAGGCGGAAGCGGTATTCGAGCAAGGCCGCGCGGGTGTTCGCCGGGCGCTGCTCGACCCGCGAGCGCAGGAAGACGATCGTGACGACGGCGAACCCGTCCTGCGCACGCGGCAGGGCGGCGATGCGGTTCTCGATCGCCTCGACGAGCGCGGCGGCAGTCGCTGGATCGTCGCCGCGAGTATGCAGCTCGAGCGCGATGCGGACCTCGCGGCCGGGCGTGTCCTTGACGCTCCAATCGGCGCTGGCGCTGGTGACAAGGCCGAGCCACGGCGGGCTGGCGCGCTGCGGCGCTTCCTCGGTCACCGAATTGAGCTGGGCCGCGAGCACCGGATCGGCGCGCAGCCAGGCCAGGAGCGCGGCGCGAAGCTGGGTTTCCATGATCTATCGGTCCTTCGCAAACAGCGGCCAAAGCAGGCGCGCACGGCGCCAGCGGGTCGGGTCGCCGCGGCGGGCGAGCAGCCTCGTTTCGGCCGCGGCGACGGCCACTTGCGCGGCGCGCGCCGCCAGCCGCGCGGCCAGCCCGGCGCCGGGCGCGGTCTTGGCCTCGATCACGCGACGCGCATCCGGCGCCACGGCCGCCACAACGCGACGATCGCGGCCGGCGGCGAGAGGCCCTGGCCCTCGCCATCGCGCCGCCGGTAGGCTTCGGCCGCCAGGCGGATGACGCCATGGCGCACGCCGTCGGGCAGGCCGGCCCAGTCGGGCGCGAGGCCGGCGGTGAAGCGCACCGCCACGCGGCCCGCGGCACCTGGGTTGACGATGCGGACGTGGGCGCCGCCATCGGCGTCGAGGTCGATCGCGTAATCCGCCGGGGCGAGTGCGAAGCGGGCGCCTTCGGGCGGGATGCCCTCGACGCCGGTGACCGCCTGGACGGGGCGCGTCTGCAGCGCTCGCCAGCAGGTGTCGGCCGGCAGCACTTCCTCGCAACCCGCCTCCAGAGGCATCAGCCCCGTGAAGGCCTCGCAGGTTTCGAGCGCCGCGTTGAGCAGCGCGGTGAGCGTGGAGTCCTCGCTCGACGTAGTGATCGCAAGCCAGGCCTTGAGTTCGTCCAGCGCCGCAGGCGCAAGCGCCGGCGGCGCGATGATCGCACGTTTCATGGGTTTGTCCTGCTGGAGAAAAAGGTCCTCCCCGGCACGGGGAGGTGGCAGACGCCGAAGGCGGCTGACGGAGGGGGCCGTCGGCATGCGCAATGCCTGCCGCGAGCCCCTCCACCACGCTTCGCGTGGTCCCCCCTCCCCGTCCCGGGGAGGATACGCTTACGCTTCGATCTTCAGCAGCTTGATCGCGTCGCTGTCGAGGACCTGCCCGCCGATGCGCTTCGTCGCGTAGAAGTGGACGAAGGGCTTGTTGGTGAACGGGTCGCGCAGGATCGAGGTCGAGCTGCGCTCGGCGATCAGGTAGCCGGCCTTGAAGTTGCCGAAGGCGATCGGCGTCGTGCCGGCGGCAACGTCGGGCATGGCCTCGGCCTCGACGATCGTATAGCCGAGCAGCCGGTCCGGCTGGCCTTCGACCAGGCCCGGCTGCCACAACAGCGCGCCGTCGGTCGTGCGCAGCTTGCGGATTTGCGCCAGCGTCGTCGAGTTCATCACCCAGCTGGCGCCCTGGCGATGGCCGGCCTTCATCGTGTGGACGAGCTCGATCAGCGCCAGCTCGATGGTATCGCCGAGGCCGGCCGCATCGCCCGATCCGGTGTACTGCAGAGTTCCGTACGGACGCCCGGCATCGTTCGCCGCCGAGGTCGGCACGGTGAGGAAGCCGGCCGGCTGGTTGGCCCCGGTGCCGTTGACGAACGCCGCGCCTTCGGCCCGGGCGAACTCCATCGCGATCTCGCTGGCGATCCAGCCTTCGAGGTCGAACGCCGCATCGTCGAGCATCGCCTGGCTCGCCGCCGGGTTGGCGTAAAGCTCGCCGCTCGGCGGGGCGATTTCCTGGAACTGCGGCGTCGCCGTCTCCGGGCGCGCGGCGGTCTCCGAGACCCACCCGCTGTCGGTGCCGCCGGTAGTGATCAGCTTGCGGTAACCCGCGGTGCCGACCTGGACGATCTGGGCGACCTGGCGGATCGGGCTCATCGCCTTGAGCTGGCTGGCGATCAGCGCATCGATCTCGCGCGGCACGGCATAGCCGCCATCGCCCGGCACGGCGCCGCTGATCGACTTCACCTCGGCCTCGCGGCCGCGGCGCAAGTAGCCGTCGACGAAGCCCTTCAGCTCGGGCGCCGGCGAGGCGATCCCGCCGAGCGCCGGGCGCGACGCGGCGCGGCTGACGCGATCGAGCCGAGCCTTCACCTCGTCGACGTCGGAGCGCAGCACGGTAATGGCCTTCTCGGCCTCGTCCTGGCGCGCGACGATATCGAACGACGCGCTGAGGACTTCGGTTTCAACTTGCATATCCATGGGGGCAGTCACCTTTCTTCAGGTACAAAAAAGGCCGCCCCGATTGGCGGCCGGTGGGTAATTCGGATTGGGGTTCACGCGTCCTTCGAGACGGGCCTTCGACAAGCTCAGTCCCTCCTCAGGATGAGCGGGACGCAATAAATCCCGCTCATCCTGAGGAGCGGCTGAGGAGCCGCCCTTCGGCTGCTTGCAGCCGCTCAGGGTAAACCAAGACGGCGTCGCGAAGACGCGTCTCGAAGGACGCGTGAACAATTTATTGAACGAGATGCACCCTCGCCCCGGGCTGGAGCGGGTGCGTGACCAGGCTGACTTCGAGCAGTTCGATATCCTCGAGCACCCGGCCGCCGGGCACTGGCACATAGCCGCGCGCGCGATAGCCGAAGCTGAGGCCGGTGACTTCGCCGCGGGCGAGCAGGTCGGCGGCGCGGCTATCGAGGCTGTCGAGCCGGGCGACGACGCGCAAGCCGCGCCCGTCCGCCGTGGCTTCGACCAAGCCGATCGGCTGCGCCGGGTTGTGCTGCCACAACAGCGGATAGCGGCGGGTCTCGGCGAGCGATTTGGCGAAGGCGCCCGGGCGGATCGTGTCGCCGGCGCCGTCGGCGATGCCGAACAGCGCGGCGTAGCCGGCGAAGCGCAAAGACCCGCCCCAAGCTCGATCCGGGGTCATCGGAACAACCCCGACACGTTCAGCCGCACCGCGATGCCGATCAGCAACAGCGCGAACAGCGCGCGCACGGTCCATTCGACCGCCGCTTTCCACGCGCTCGCCTTGGCGGCGCGCCAGGCGCCGAGCAGCTCGCGCAGTTCGTCGAGGTCCTTCTGCGCCTTTTCGTCGCCCAGGCCGATGCGGGCGAGCACGCGGTTGGCGCCGACTTCGCTCGCTTCCTCGACGATCGCGCGCAAGGTCACGAGGTCGCAGCCCTCGTTGGCGGCTTGCGCCACCAGGCCGGCCAGCATGTCCTCTCCGATCATTTCGCCCCTCCCGCGATCCCGAGGATCGCCCGCTTCTCGGCCGGGTCGAGAAAGTCCGCCGCGGTGACTTGCGCCCACAGCTGCTGGCGGTCGTCGGCCAGCGCCGGCACGCGATCGAGATCGATCGCCAGTTCGAGCGCCGGAAACCACGGTCGCAGTCCCTCGCTCAGCCCGCCGAGGATCTTCCCCGCCAGCGGCAGCAGCGTCAGCCGCCACAGCGCGCGGTTGGCTTCCTTGTAGTTCGAATACGTGTTGTCGCCCGGCAGCCCGAGCAGCATCGGCGGCACCCCGAAAGCGAGCGCGATGTCGCGCGCGGCCGAAGCCTTGAGCGCGGCGAAGTCCATCTCCGCCGGCGACAGCGCCATCGATTGCCAGGTCAGGCCGCCTTCGAGCACCATCGGCCGCCCGGCGTTGCCTTCGCCGGAATAGGACTGCGTGAGTTCGGATTTCAGCCGCTCGAACTGCTCGGTCGTCAGCCCGCCGCCGTCGCCCGCGGCAAAGATCAGCGCACCGGACGGCCGCGCGGCGTTGTCGAGCAACGCGCGATTCCACGCCGCCGCGCTGTTGTGGATCGCGACCGCCTGCTCGGCGGCGCTTAGGCAGCCGGCGCCGTAATGGTCGTCGGCCGGGTGATAGCCCTTGAGGTGGATCAGGTTGGGCCAGCCGCCCTCGTCCTCCGCCGGGATCGTCAGCTTGCGGTCGCCGATGGTGTAGTCGTAGGCGGCAGGCCAGCCGTCGCCGTCGGGGACCACCGAGACCCGCTCGGGCCGTAGCGCGTAAAGCTCGACCGGCTTGCCCGCGGCATCCTTGGCGATCTGCACGAAGGCGTTGCCGTGGAGCAGGAGCTGCGCGGCGAGCGTCTCGAGCAGCGACTGACCGGCGCTCGTCGCCGCGACCAGCGCGCCGGCCTTGGGGTCGCACTCGGCCAGCGGCGCGCCGCCGACCCCGTCGGCGACCATCCGCACCGCCCGCTGCGCCACCGGGTTCTCGAGGAACGCGTGGCGCACCGCGCTGCGGTATTCATAAGGCAGGCGCGTGCCGCCGCGCTCGAACGCCCATGACCAAGGCGAAGCGAAGGTTCGGGCAAGCGGCACGCGCCCCTGCGCCCCACCCTTGAAGGCGGAACGCAGTGAGGAGAGGAGGGACATGGTGGGGTCCTTATTTAGCTATGCTGTCTAGGCGGAAATCACACAGCGCGCATTTTGTTTATGTTTTGTTCTTTACTGCGCTTGGCATAACCTGCCAAATGGCGCGATTCTCGGCGCACTGCTTAAGCTCAAGAATCTGAGACGCATCAGGCGTCCTCCTGCAGTCAAGCGCATTCAAGAAGAGTATGGGGTTCGTAGGGCAAAATGCGAAAGGGGAGCCCTGAGGCTCCCCTTTCTGCGGACACCCTATCGGGGCCGCTGGTCACTCCCTTTCGGGCGGCGGACACTCCTTTCAGAGGCCGCGAGTGAGGCTCATGTAGCGAGTGGGGCGTTATGATTCAACTAATAGTTGAGTCATTCGAGATTCAGGGTTGGATCCGGAATCTTAGGCAGCCACTCCAACAACTTCTCCAAAATGGCGTTGAATTCCTCCTCATTCAAGCGGACTACACCGCCTCCCACCTGCTCCAATCGGCTCGGTGAGACCGTATAGATATGATTACAAACAACCCAAGAATCACGGCCCTGTTCCACCTGGATCGGTAACTTGTGAGCCCATTTCGCGCTCATCCCATCCTGAGGATCGGTCGATATCGCCAATACGGAACACGGACCTGAGAGGGTGTTCTTATACGACACAACGAGGACGGGACGCTTCTTCCACATCTCGGGAAGCATCACGTCCTTCCAGAATTCACACCAATAGATACCTCTGATCTTCGGCGCTGCGACTAGCTTCGGTTTCACCCGAGGCGGCTTGTCCATCCATCCCCCCTGCGACTTTCAAGGTGTAATCAATGGTATGTCGCCTTTTCGCAAGGGAGAACACTTGAGCATCAGATGGCATGATACATTGAGACTCAAAACCGCCAGATCCGCGGCTCATTCTTTTGCCCGAGCATCAACTCGGTCATCGCCCACACCAGCGCATCCGCGCGGTCGGGCGACCTTCCCGGTCCTTCGTAATCCCCGCCGGCCATCAGGCCGCAGAGCTGGTCTTCCAGCTCGGGGAACTGGCCCGCGTGGCGCACCTTGCCGGCCTCGTACAAAGCGGCGACCGGCTCGGCGCGGGCGCTCTTTCCGCGGCTGGCGTGGACCAGCTTGAGCGGGAGCGCGATGTCGGCGGCGCGCAGCACGCTGCGGACCATCTCGCCGCCCTGGTTGGCTTCGGCGACCACCCGGTCGGCGCCCCACACCCTTGCGGCATTCGCCACCGCGCGGGCCCAGCGCTCGGGCGTCGGCTTTCTCACCGAGCAATCGGCGAGCACGCGGCCCAAGCCATCGGCGCCCAGCGCGCAGACGACGATCCCGCAGGCATCGCCTTGCGACGACGCCGGGGGATCGACCCCGATCACCGTGCGGGTGGAATCCGCGTGCGCGCCTTCCTCGCGGTTCGCTTCGATCAGCGCGCGGCTCCACAGCGCGCCTTCGATCTCCTCGATCAGCTCGCCGTCGAGCTCCTGCCGCGCGAGCAGGCTGCGGCCGAAGCGGGCCTTCACGGACCGGAAGAAGCCGTGGGCCAGGTGATCGCTGTTCTCGGCGGTTGTCCCGCGCGTAACCGCGACATCGCTTTGCCCCAGCAGCCGGCGCAGCAACGGCACCGCGCGCGGCGTGGTCGTCGCGACGGCTTGCGGCCGGTGGCCAAGGCGCAAGCCGAGCAGCAGGTTGTCCCACGCCGCTTCGGCGCAGCCGTGGCTCTGGCTCCATTTGGCGATCTCGTCGGCCCAGGCGTGCGAATGTTGCGGGCCGCGCAGGCTCTCGGGCTCGCCGGCCGAGTACAGCGTCGCGGTCGCGCCGTTCGGCCAGGTCAGCTGGCGCTTGGAGGGCTCGAACGCCGGGCGCCATTTCGGACGCGGGATGGCGAGCAGGCCGCTCGGCCCCTCGACCATCACCCGCCGCGCCTCGCCGAGCGAATCGCCGACGAGAGCGATGCGCGCGGTGGGATCGCTTTCGGCGATCGAACGAACCCATTCGGCACCCGCGCGCGTCTTGCCGTAACCGCGACCCGCCATGATCAGCCAGGTATGCCAATCGCCGGGAGGCGCCTTCTGGCCGTCGTGGGCCCAGATTTCCCAGTAAGGCTCGAGCTCACGCAGCTGCTCCGGGGTCATCCTGGCGAGGGCCGCCTTGCGCTGTCGCTCGCTCAGGCCGATGAGCTTTTCGGCCAGCCTATTCCTCGTCATCGGCCGGCTTCGCTTCGATCAGCACCGCGTTGGCCGCGCGATTGACGCGAATGGCGTCGATGAAGCGGTCGATCGACGCGCGCACCGCGCCGACATCCTCTTCTTCGTCCAGCGCACGCTCGCGCTCGACCGTCGCCCGGTGCGCGGCAAGCAGGCGCACAGCCGCACCGGTCTCCATCTTCCGGTCCGGCTGGGGGTCGCGCAAGTGGCCGAGCAGCTCGAGTTCGAGATTGTCGTAACCTTCGCGCAAGGCCCGGCGCCACTGGGCGGCGAACGCGGCATCGCTGCGGCGGAAGCGATAGGCCAGTGAGGTGGTCGCGCCGGCCGTGGCAGCCGCCGTCGTGACGTTCGATGTTTGCGCCAAGGCGTCGAGAAAGATGTCCCGCCAGTGCTCGCGGCGCTCCTTATCGGCCTTCCAGGCCGCTCGCGCCTCCACCCATTCGGCGGCAAAGCGGGGGCAGGCCTTGCGGTGCGCGTAAGCCCTGACGAACGAAATCTCCGCAGCTCGTGCGGCGGGCTGGATGTTCTCGCCGAGCCTGAGGGCCGCGAGAAACGGCTCTTCCCACCGGAGCGGCGGCCTGGCGGCCTGGGACATAGTCGGTCTCCTGAATGATCGGGCGACGGCGGAGACGAAAAAGGGCGGCCCTGAGGACCGCCCTTTTCGAATCACACTATTGCGATGTTCCTGATATGTGGCGATTATGTACTTTACAAACCCACATGATTGAGGCATACCCGCTCCAACGAAACGGAGCGTACCATGTCGGTTCTTTCTTCCCCTTGGTTCCACGACGAAGCGAAGGCTTTCGAGTACCTTGAGAGCATCGTGTGGGCCGATGGCATCACCTGCCCGCACTGTGGCGTGACCGGTGGCCGGGTCTATGACCTGTCTGGCGTTCGCACGAAGCCGAGCAAGAAGAACCCGGAAGGCAAGGTTCGCTTCGGCCTCAAGAAATGTGGCGAGTGCCGCGCGCAGTTCACCGCGAAAGTCGGCACCGTATTCGAGCACGCCCGTATGCCGCTTACGAAGATGCTCCAGGCTGTCCACCTGATGGTGTCGAGCAAGAAGGGTATCAGCGCTCACCAGCTCTCGCGCGTCCTAGAGGTCCAGTACAAGAGTGCTTGGTTCCTTGCGCACCGTATTCGTGAAGCCATGCGTTCGGGCGATCTGGCGCAGCCGTTCGGTTCGGGCGGTGGCGCGGTCGAAGTCGATGAAACGTACATCGGCTTCAAGAAGGGCGCTGGTCCCGCTCGCGGCGGTCACGCGCACAAGAACGCGGTTCTCGCGCTGGTGGACCGTGACAGCGGCACTAGCCGGTGGTTCCACGTTGACGGCACGACCGCCGATCAAATCCACCCGATCGTTCTCGGCAACATCGCCCGCGAGGCTCGGCTAATGACCGACGAAGCGACCATGTACCGCAAGGTCGGAAAGCAGTTCGCCGACCATGGCACCACGTTCCACGGCATCGGCAACTATGTGAACGCCGAAGATCGCACCATCCACACCAACACGATTGAGGGCGCTTTCAGCATCTTCAAGCGGGGTATGCGCGGCGTGTACCAGCACTGTGCCGAGCATCACCTGCATCGTTATCTCGCGGAGTTCGAGTTCCGGTACAACACGCGCATCGCCAACGGCTTTGACGACCGCGCCCGCTCGCACGAAGCGATGAAGGGCATCGTTGGCAAGCGGCTGACTTACGCAAGGCCTGACGAAGTTGCCTAAGCCTGCTGTTCAGCTTTGGCTCCCCGGCCTAGAGCCGGGTCGCCGGCGTAGTCGGTGGCGCGGGAAGAAGCGCGGCTAGTCCCTGCCGTCACCGAAGCCATGAGCACTTCGGCCGTCCACCGGGGGGTTCACCTTCACTGTGATTGAAGGACCGTCGGCTTCATCAGCATGGATGAAAGATAGGTTCATCGCGAGAGTTTGTAGCCATCGCGCCCGCTCGCTAACCGGCCAACTATCACCCGCCTTCGGCATTCGCCGCAGAAGCCCGGCAACGAGAGGATCGAGGCCCGCGAAGTCATCGCCGCCGCCGCCGCCACCATCACCACCGCCCGGCGGGGGCGCGTGGTCCTCTTTATCGTGTGCATCGCCCTGCTTTATCGTTGGGCGCACTAGGCGGTCGCGCCCCACCTCGTAGAAATTTGCCTGCTCTGCGGATCGCTCCATCACTTGCCGCGCACGCGCCGTCTGCTTTGGTGCTACGCCAAAGCTAACAAACTCACGTTCCAAGGCGGCAGCGGGAGGAACAACCGCGCCTTTGTGTTCCTCATAGACGCGGCTGTAGAGAGGGACGGCCAAAAAGGCTTCCGAACGCGCGACACGCTCTTGCTGGCGGTCGACTATGCGCTTGCCAAGATCGCTCAGTTTGTGCCCGCCGTCGTGAGACTCAATTAGCGTGAACATGCGAGCCGCACTCAATTTAGTGCGATAGCCACTGCTCTTCTGACTCATATCCAAAGCGGGCGCGAGCTGATCGTCGTTTATAAGCCCTGTTCCTACTTTGTCCTGAATAGCTTGAGCGACTGCCACCGCCTCATCCAGCGGGACATAGGGGAAACCAATAGACGACCGCTCACGTGCATCTTTCTCCGCATTTTCGGCCGTTTCCTGCGGAGTTTCGCTGTCTGCCAATCCGTCCATGTTTTGGATTCCTTCAGCCAATTTCCGGCTGCGTCATCCGCCGCCTCAAGGGTTGCCTAGCAAATTCGCAGACAGTAATCCACGAAAAAAGCAGACAGCCTTGACCGAGAGGTTAGCCGCAGATACACAAGCGCATCGCAGCCGGTAACAGGCGCGGGAGAAAAGAGGTTTCGCCTATGAGGTAAGGTCACGGTCGCGGACGCCGACACAGCCGCAAAACCAAAAGGGCCGACCTTTCGGCCGACCCCTCCCAAGTCCGGACGGTCACCCGTCGCGTTCTCGTCTGTGGAAAGCTGAGAATCGCACGATTGGCCGTCCGGATCAACCCACTCGTAAGAGGAGGGCCCCATGGTCTTCGTTCACTCCTACGTTCGCATCCGCTTCGGCCAGGTCGAACACGTCTGCTCGCACTGGCGCTCCCGCTAGTCGGTAGCCCGGTCGAGTAATCCGCTGCTCCGGCAGCAGGATCGGCTTCAACACCTTTTGGGGGGACCGCTTCGGCGGTCCCCTTTTTTGTGTTATGCTGCCGTCATGACTGCCGACAAACCCCAGCTCGACAAGTTCAAAGAAGCCGCGCGCGAGCTTGAGTGCGACGACGACGAACAGCGCTTCAAGGAGCGGCTCGGCAAGCTCGTGAAGGCGAAGCCGGAGAAGCCGGAGTGAACGGGTTCAGCACCGGCGTAGCGTGGATTGACCATGCGGTCGTCGCCCTTACCGTCACTTCTGTCATTATGGGTCCGGTCCTGATTTGTAACCGGCTCGATCGCATCATTCGATTGCTTGAGCGGCCGAACAACCACGACTGAGACGCAAGTAGATTGCGCTTTCCTACACGGTCGCGCCCTGCCTAGATCGCGCTATGCGCCGCCCCGACAAGACCGAAATGGAGTTCTTCCTGCTAATGGTGCTGATCGGGGTGCCGTTCGCCTACGTAGTGATCCGCACGGCCCTAGCCATTCTAGGGGTCTAAGATCGTCTCGATGAATGATGCTTACGTAGCGCCAAAAGGCCACCCCGAGTTTTTCCGCAAGCAGGCCGAACACTGCCGGTGGCTAGCTCGCAGTACAACTGACCCGGCGGCTAGCGCAAAGCTTCACGACATGGCCCGCGAGTTCGACGAGCGGGCGGCGGCGATGGAAGCGGGATCGCGGGACGGTTAGCTCTCGCGTTTAACCTCTTTGCGGTGCTTCTTGAGCAGGCGTTCGGACTTTTCCGCCAGCTTCTTCGCTTCCTCGATGCTTTCCCTCAAAGCTTCCTGGGTCTGCTCGATCTCTGCGAGCGTTTTATCGTCCTTATCAGACACTTGAAGAAATCCCTGGTGGGCACGGCCTTCAGGCTCCCGGCGGGGTAACTTTAGTTAAGTCGGAAGGTTCCAGCCCGCGTGGGTTTGTAAAAGACAGATACGCCTGATATGTGCCATAATAGCGTGACGATGTCAAGCGTTAAGTGCCAAATGGGTTATAAAGGGGGAAGGTTGGGAGCGCGGATCGTCAGGGTGATCACAGCGCTCCCGCTCACTCTATCGCACGGCAACCCCTAACGTCAGGTTTGCCTGATGCCGCGGGAAACCACGAGCCGCTCTCGGCAGACCCAGCGCGCGCTTGCTCGGCTGCTGTCCGTCCCCTAGGGGCGCGCGATGTTGCGCCGTCTCTACAACTGGGTCCTCGAAAAAGCCGGCCATCCGCACGCCGCGTGGTGGCTGGCGTTCTTCGCGTTCGCCGACGGCGGGCTGTTCCCGTTCCCGCCGCACCCGCTGCTGGCGCTGATGTGCCTGTCGCAGCCCAAGAAGGCCGTGCGCTACGCGGCGATCACGACCGTGGCCTCGATCGCCGGTGGGCTGTTCGGCTATGCCGTCGGGCATTTCCTGTACCACACGGTCGGCGCGCAGCTGCTTTCGGCGCTGGGGCTGGAGCGGCGCTTCCCGGTCGCGGCGTGCTATTTGCGCGAATACGGCGTCGAAATCATCGTGCTGAAGGGCGCGACGCCGATCCCGTTCCTGCTGCTGACGGTGACTGCGGGGTT
>Ga0207652_10000475_pt1 | contig 41112 bp, 27 predicted proteins | sample KBSC63BmetaG_FD_184334 | JGI IMG/M metagenome (GOLD analysis project Ga0207652, IMG submission 184334) | Corn rhizosphere microbial communities from Kellogg Biological Station, Michigan, USA - KBS C6-3B metaG (SPAdes) (version 2) | ecosystem: Host-associated > Plants > Roots > Rhizosphere ...
TCAGTAATCTTACACCACAAAAAGCTCATTTAACAAAACAACCTTTATTTAAAAAATGGAAATAAAAAATCGAAGCTGTAAAGCTTATTCAGTATTATTGCAAAGACTGTAAAGTCCATCCAGTATTATCACCCTAACCTGTAAAGTTTTTTCAGTATAAGACACAGTATACTTCTTCGATACACCTTCGATATACCTTCGATACATCTTCGATCTGAATATCGAAGCGAATACGTAATAAATTCGGATAGATTATGTCGAAGACTATAAGGAAGTAGCTTCCAATCATTAGTCAATTAACAATGTCAACATTAAAGGATACCCTCTAAGCCCTTAACACATTATTCTATAAAGTTTTAGAACAAGATTCTGCAGTCGATATGGTTTGAAATTGTTCAGCTTTTAAGATTTTATTTTTCAATGTCAGTTTTGGATGCTAAATTGACTCGCAAATGGAAATTTCAGAATCAGTAAACTAACAAATATTCAGGAATCTTATTTTTCTATATAAAGCAGACCCCTCACTTTAACTTTCATTAATAAAGATGAAAAACCGGCGCTTAAAATTTCTTTATTTCTTAATTATATTTTTCGCATTTTTTCAACCGGATGGCAGCAGCCAGCCTTATTATTTCAGACATTACCAGGTAGAAAATGGTCTTTCTAATAATACCGTTTATTTTATCAGGCAGGATAGTAAGGGATTTATGTGGTTTGCAACTAAAGACGGATTAAATCGTTTCGATGGTGCACAGTTTAAAGTTTTTCGGGTTCATACAACGGAAGATGAGAAGCACCTTCGAACCGATTATATTTACTGCATTCTTCCAGGTAAAGAGGGAGCATTGTGGGTGGGAGCTCAAAGAGGACTTTATCTTTTTGATCCGTTAAAAGAGCGCTTAGAGCCTGTCATTGATTCAATGACCAACATTTATGATATCACCATGGACCGGGAAGGAAAAATGTGGTTCATTTCCAATAATACATTGTGCAGGTATGATTTGAAAACTAAATTGCTCGAAAAATTTGATCCTTCCCGTTATTTTCCTGCTACCTCTGTTTGCATCGCGAGTGATGGTACCATCTGTGCCTCCACCGAGAATGGCTTTGTTCAAAAATTTGACAACAACACTTCTACCTTTAGCGGATACAATGTATTTGCGCATTCCAATAACCCAACTTCAAAATGGATACAAAAAATACGCGCCGGAGATGATAAAACAATTTTTATTGGCACCACCAGCCAGGGGCTGAAATTGTTTGACCTCACTACTGGTACTTATAAAGACATCCTCACTTACAATCCTGACAAGACCGCGATATTCGTAAGAGATATTTTGAAAACCAAAGAAAGCGAATATTGGGTGGCGACGGAGTCAGGCATTTTCATTTACAATACAAATAAGAAGACTTTTACCAATCTTAAAAAGAAATACCAGGATCCTTATTCATTAGATGATAATGCAGTTTATGCTCTTTTTAAAGATCGGGAAGGAAGCATTTGGGCAGGGACTTTTTTTGGAGGAATTAATTTTTATGCAAAACAAAATACTGCTTTCAGAAAATATTTTCCGGGAAATAACGACAATCCTATTAATGGAAATGCAGTGCGGGAAATCTGTAAGGATCAATACGGCAATCTGTGGGTAGGTACAGAAGATGGAGGCCTCAATAAGATCAGTTTTTCTACCGGCAAATTAAAAAATTTTAAACCTACCGGACAAAAGAACAGTATCGCGTATACCAACATTCATGGATTGATGGCAGATGGCAATGATTTATGGATCGGTACTTTTGAACATGGTATTGATATCATGGATATTCCAACCGGTAAAATTAAAAAGCATTTTTCTGCAGGCAACCGAGAAAACGACCTGCAGAGTAATTTCGCTCTTTGTTTTTATAAAACGAGTAATGGACAAATACTTGTCGGAACAACGAATGGATTATACTATTATCTTCCGAAAACCGATGAATTTATAAGGCCAACCGACATACCTCAAAACATATTTATAACAGGTATCCTTGAGGATCATAATAAAATAATCTGGGCTTCTACGAATGATAACGGTGTTTTCTGGTTTGATCCGGTTACCCATAACCACGGTCATATTATAAATGAAGTAAACAATAAAAACAGCCTTTCTAATAATTATGTCAATGATATTTTTGAAGACAGTAATAACAATATCTGGTTTGCGACAGAAGGTGGCGGCCTTTGCTGCCTGGACAGCGAGAGAAAAAAATTCAGATTATTTACAACTAAGAACGGGCTTCCGGCCAATTTTGTTTTTAAAGTTTTGGAAGATGACAATAAAAATTTTTGGGCCAGCACTTCGCGTGGCCTGGTGAATTTCAAACCAGGATTTAAAGATCCGATCGTTTTTACACGTGCTAATGGCTTGCTGAATAATCAATTCAACTACCATTCGGGTTACAAAGACAAAGACGGCCGCTTATATTTTGGTAGTGTAAAAGGAATGGTATCTTTTCTGCCGGACGAGATTTCAAAAAGCAGTTTTTTACCTCCGGTTTTTGTTACCGGCATCCAGGTTTTTAATTCAGATATTTCTCCAAGAAAAGACAGTTTCATCTTGAAAAAAACCATTGTTTGTACCAGTAAAATCACGTTGCCTTATTATGAATCATCTGTAAGTTTTGATTTTGCAGCGTTAAGTTATATTTCACCTGAGATGACTGCTTATCAATACAAGCTCGAAGGATTGGACAAAGAATGGACGATGCTAAAAACCAATCGCAAGGTGTATTTCACAAACTTATCTCCGGGAAAATATATTTTTAAAATAAAAGCTTCTATCAATGATGTGTGGAGCGATAAAAATGAGAGAGAACTTACCATCATCATCACTCCTCCTATCTGGGCAACGGCATGGGCTTATCTGATATATGTTCTATTAGGAATTCTGATTTTATCCTACATCATCAGCAATTATCATAAAAGACAACAGCAGAAAAAAGAAAAAGAAATTTATGAAAGTAAAATTGATTTTTTTACGAATGTTGCACATGAAATCAGAACACCATTAACATTGATAAAAGGCCCTGTTGAAAATATTCTTGAGAAAAAAGAAGATATGCCGGAAATAGAAGAAGACCTTATTTGCCTCGATAGAAATACCAACCGGCTCATGAATCTTGTATCACAAATATTGGACTTCAGACAAACGGAGATCAAAAGTTTTACTCTTGACTTCAGAAAAGTAAACATCAATGAGATATTGAACGAAACTTTTGTACGGTTCAAAATTTTGGCGCAAAAAAAGAATCTGAATTACAGGCTTATTCTTCCTGCCCATGAAATATATGCCTATGCAGATGCCGAAGCGCTGCAAAAGATTTTCAGTAACCTGATTGACAATGCGGTAAAATATGCAACAAAAGACGTGATCATTAAACTGTATTCTTTGGAAAATAACGCAGATACATTAACCATGAAGTTTGAAAATGACGGGTACATTATTACGAAGGAATTTGAAGAAAAAATATTTGAACCATTTTACCGGATCAAAGAAATGCATCATCAGAAAGGAACCGGAATTGGGTTGACCCTTACTAAATCACTAATAGAATTACACAACGGAACGTTGACGCTGACATTCTCCAATAAAGATTTCAACACTTTTTTACTTTCCATGCCTGTGCATTCTTCGGAAAATAAAAAAGTAAATTTATCAAAAGAACAATCACTGCTTTAATAAAAACAAATAAGATGCTGCCATTAATTTTATTAATAGATGATGAAGAAGAAATTTTGAATTTCCTGCAACGAACGCTTAGCAGTAAATACAATACTTTAAAAGCAGAAAGCGCCGCTGCCGGGTTGATGATTTTGCAAAATGAAGCAGTCCAATTAATCATTTGTGATGTAATGATGCCTGAAATGGACGGCTTTGAATTCTGCAAAATTGTAAAATCAGATTTTGATCACAGCCATATTCCGGTTATTCTGCTTACAGCAAAAAACACCATTCAGTCGAAAGTACAAGGACTGGAAATGGGTGCAGAAGCCTATATTGAAAAACCATTTTCCAAAGAATATTTGCTGGCGCAAATTGCGAGCCTGTTGGCAAACAGAAATATGATCAGGGAACATTTTGCCGGATCTCCTCTTGTGCATTTGAAAAGCATTGCGCATTCCCGCTCGGATGAGCGCTTCCTTGAAGATTTGAATGAGATGATTTCAGAAAAGATAGAAGATACGGAACTGGATGTGGAGAAACTGGCTGGACTGATGAATATGAGCAGGGTAACACTTTACCGGAAAATCAAAGCTATTTCCAACCTTTCACCGCTCGAACTCATCAATATCATCCGGCTTAAAAAAGCAGCAGAATTACTTGCCAAAGGAGATCATAAAATTTATGAAATATCAGCGATTGTTGGCTATAGTTCGCAAAGCAATTTTGCAAGGAATTTTCAGAAACAATTCAATATGACACCGACAGAATATATGCACTCAATGCATGATAAAAGAAAAACTCAATTGCAGCAAACAAAGGAATAATACAAATTCCGGTTTCCAATTTTTAAAAAATACTTTAAAAAAAATCCTTCCCATGCAGCATGAGAAGGATTTTTAAAATAAAACGGTTTAATTTATTTTAATTCTTTAATTAGCTTTTCATTCAGCAAAACATAATCGCTGTTGCCGGCCTCTTTAGCAAGTTCCATTGATTGTCTTGCAGACGCAACAGCGCCTTTTTTATCACCCATATCTTTTTGAATTTTTGCTTTATAATAAACCATAAAGAAAGGTGGTTTGCCGCTTTGATTAATTGCTTCATTGACCATTTCCAGCGCTTTTGCTTTATTGTTGTCGTATTCATTATAAAACTGTGCTGCCTGCCAGTATGGTTTTTTATCAGAAGAAAGAGCGCTCTCTATCTGCGCCCTTATTTTATCTTTGATATTTGCCTTTATCGGCACATTCACCATCACATTATCCCACATCAATGAGAGATCACAACTCTCGGGTTTGATGTTGGTAAATTGCATGGTAAAGGTTTCAATTTTATTTGATGTTTTAGTTGACTTTACATTTTCCCTGAAAACATCATCGCCTTGCTGATAGCCGGAAACACCGGAATTATTAAACCCTTTGTTGAGAACAATTGTCCATTCGCCATTCTTATGAGGAATTGTATAAATGGCATAACTTCCTGTATCCACCTTATGCCCTAATATTTCTACCGGATCATTAAACTTTATTTTGGTTGCCCCATTTGCTCCCGTGCGCCACAAAGAATCATAAAGAACCACCGTTCCAAAAACATTTCTTCCTTTCAGCGAAGGCCTGCTGTAGGTGAGTTCTATAGAAGAAAGGCCAAAATCCTGGCGGATAAATTCTGTTGGTGAAGGCGCAGGCATGCGGACCTGTGAAAAGGCAGAAATCGTTAAAAAAGCAGACAATAAAAATGCAATTGCTAATTTTTTCATGATCATTAATTTGGTGAACGATGAAGTTAATCAAAATAAATCTTTACCGTCTGATAAAGTAACCGGTTTTGCATGTATTGGGTTTGGACACTTACTTTTTCGCTATAGCCTTCCAGTCCGAACAAACCAGCCGCATTTCCTTTATTGATCGCTATTTCAAGATAATTTGCCGAATTAAACAAAGCGAGTTTTTCGCTCTCATGCACATCCGCATAACTCTCACTTATTTTCTCAATGATCTCATCACGTTTAAAAACAATTTTAAAACTCCTTCCGCGCCTTTGCTCTTCAAATTCTTCTTTGGTGATATTAATAATTACATTTTCAAAATTATCAATGAAAATAATTTGCCCTTCCATGTATTTTTCGCGCAGCAACGGACGTAAAGGATTTTTTACTTCTATCGAAACTTCCGGATCACCACATTCTTCCAGGGTTTTCCCATCGAGGATATTTTGATAAGCTTTTGCAAAAATTTTTGAACAATACAAGGTGTTTTTTTGTTCTGAAGGATCTAAAGAAAGCGCGACCATTTTCTGCGGAGTTTCTTCCAGGATCATGGTGATCAAACCATTATCAGCACACCCAATATATTGATCGTTATGTTCAATCAATAACAAATGCTCCGGTCTTTTATCAAAAAGATTTACCAGTACAATGTGAAAAGTTTTTGGAGGAAAATTTTTGATGGCATTACGGCAAACATAAGCGGCTTGTGGATAATTGAATGGTGATAATTCGTGCGAAATGTCCACGATCTTAAATTCAGGATTTACCTGTAATAATTGTCCTTTCACAGCTCCTGTCAAAAAATCCTGTCGCCCGATATCCGATGTAAGTGTTATTAAAGCCATTCAAAAATTTGATTCTGATTTTTTAAAGGTAGCAAATGAACTTTTTTATTTCTAAAGAATTATTTGATCAGTTCTCCATTTTTAAAAAAGAATTTCCTGGTCAATTTATCGGTGAGTGAAGGAAAAAATTTATTCATATACACGGTTTCTTTCCCTGTAAAGGTCAATATCAGCGTACGTTTCCTTTTTGAAATTGCTTTTATAATGTGTTGGGCACACTCTTCAGCACTCATCAGTTTTTCTTCTTCCAAAGGAGATTCTCCCTGTGGTTTGGCATCTTTATTTAATGCAGCGTTGCGAATATTTGATTTGGTAAAGCCGGGACAGACCCACATTACATTTACGCCGGTTTCCAGCAGTTCTGTACGCAAAGCTTCAAGCCATCCATTCACCGCAAATTTGCTCGCGCTGTAGCCACTTCTTCCCGGCAGTCCCCTGTAACCGGCCACAGATGACATTCCTACAATCGTTCCTTTATTTTTCAAAATTGATTCCAACGCAAACTTTGTACAATAAACGGTTCCCCAAAAATTAATATCCATCACTCTTCTCAATGTTTCGAGGGTTGTTTCCTGGAACATTCCGCGCATTGAAATTCCTGCATTATTGATCAAAATATCTATTCCATTAAATTTTTGAATAGTTGCTTCAATAAAATTTTTACAATCTTCCTCTTTGCTTACATCGGCAACCATTGTAAATAAAGATTTTCCGAAAAATTCATTTTCTAATGTTTCCAGTTTTTCGGCAGTACGCGCACAGGTTGAAACTTCTGCTCCTCGCTCCAAAAATTCTGCAACAAGCGCTTTTCCAATTCCATCAGTACCACCGGTTACAACAACAACTTTATTTTCAAACATTCATTCGATTTTGGGCAAAAATAGCGGAGAAGGGAGTAAAGAAAAATAAATTATTCACAGAGAATAATTAAAAAAGAAAGTACACTTATTGATTCCTTGACTGGAGCGAATTTTAAAAACAAACAATAAAGCGCTTTAAATTTCGTCTTTTTGTAGATCAGTGCATGCGCCGATATAATATTCGTTGAGCTTTGCTGAAAATAATATGTAGGTATATGGCATAAAAAATCTTTAAATTTCAATAAATAAAAAACCTCTGCTTTTACAGAGGCTTTAAGTGATTCGGCTGGGACTCGGACCCAGGACCCCATCATTAAAAGTGATGTGCTCTACCAACTGAGCTACCGAATCATGTTTTCAATTTCCTGAAAAAAAACAAGAGAAAAACATATTCTTTCCTACTGGCTTTTTTTAAAGGAGTGCAAAAATAAGTGAAAAATTATTTGAACCAAAACTTTTAAAGAATAAACTTTCCCTGTTGCCTTGAAGTCCTTTTCAGTTGCGGAATCCAGCAAAAAAATAAATATTTCCCTTTGCTCTTTTAGCATCTTCCTCTTAACGCTCAGAATTCTAAAATCATTGCATGCTTTTTGTTGCCTAATTAGTATGCAGAAAATTCTAATTCTTGACGACGATTTGGACCTTCTGACGGTTGTGAAGTCTCTCCTTAGAAAGAAGGGGTTTGAGGTGTTTGCTTTCTCCGATTGGCGCAAGGCCTGGGAAGCAGTGAGGACGTATAAACCGCAATTAATCCTGCTGGATGTGTTTCTTTCCGGCATTGATGGACTGGACATCTGTAAAAAATTGAAATCATCCATTTTTACAAGGAATATTCCTGTTATTATGTTTTCCTCATATCCAAATATTGCCGAAACAGCCATTTATGAATATGGCGCAGATGATTTTATGCCCAAACCATTCGAAGTAAATGACATGGTTAAAAGAATTCGTCATCTTTTGGCAAAAACACATGCTTCAGCATAGAGGCTCATGCTAACTGATTTCTTTCAATAACAAATTTTCAATGGTACTGCATGGAACAAAGAACGGTTTGTGGGTTATAATAAGATTCATAACCTGGCCTGCTATAGAATAAGTTCCTTTTACAGTGTTCCCATAAACCGTTATTCCAAAATCTCCTGAAGTATCATCTCCATTAAAGGTTCCGTTGTAACTTTCTATTGCAGCTTTTGCTTTTGAAATAACAACCGCCACCGGTCGCTGAAAAGGGATACTAATATTGCAATCTGACATATATTTTTTAAATTAGGTGTGTGGAATTTGATGGGGAAAAGCATACACATAATGGACAGATAAAAGACGTATTAATAAATAGTTTTATCATTTTTTTCTTTCCACTTGTGAAAAATTTCTTTTGCATTTTCGCTTTGCAAATTTATCAAAGGAATTTTTCTTTCTTCCATTTTTGCATTTATTTCATCATAGATCATTGAATCATCAAAGCCAATTTCTGCTGCGTCTTTTCTTGTATTGGCAAAATAAACAACATCCGGCCTCGCCCAGTAAATGGCGCCAAGGCACATAGGGCACGGTTCACAGGAAGTATAGATTTCACAACCTTCCAATTGAAATGTTTCCAACGTTTGGCACGCTTCCCTGATGGCAATAATTTCCGCATGGGCAGTAGGATCATTGGTGCTGATTACTTTATTATGTCCTCTGCTGATTATCTTATCCTGCTTCACAATTACACAACCGAACGGGCCGCCGTCGTTTTTATTAATGCCATTTTCTGAAAGCAAAACCGCTTCATTCATAAACTTTTCTTCTCTTGTCATACACTATTTAATTCTCATTTTATTAAAGGTAATTTTTAAAATTCTAATGAAACTAATTATACCTGATAATTTTAATTTAAAACAATGAGTGTAATTTTTTTGTTTCAATGCGTTACTTTTAGCAAAGCTAACGGTGGCTAAAAATTTAAATTATTTTCAAAAATGAATACGATAAAAGTTGGTGTCGCCTGCGACCATGGCGGCTTTGAATTAAAGAATATCCTGTTGCCTTTTTTATTAGCACAGAACTTTGAAATAAAAGATTTTGGTGCGTTCGAATTAAACAATGCAGATGATTTTCCTGATTTTGTAATCCCTTTGGCCAAAGCGGTTGCGCAGAAAACCGTAGATCGCGGCATTGCCATTTGCGGAAGCGGCGTAGGAGCAGCAGTTGCTGCAAACAAAATTGCAGGTGTGAGGGCAGCGTTAATTCATGAACATTTTTCTGCCCACCAGGGCGTTGAAGATGATGACATGAATCTCATTTGTCTCGGAGGAAGAGTGACAGGTTTTGCGGCAGCAGAAGAACTAATAATGGCTTTTTTAAACGCAAAATATATTGCGGCAGAAAGGTTTGAAAGAAGGCTTCAAAAAATACAAACTTTGGAAATAAACAATCGTTAAATGATTTTTCTCCATTCTTTTTTGTTGCATAAATAAACTTTAAACCAATTTTTATTTTCTCAAAATATATTTTATTAAATCCAACCTCTTTTCAAAAAACAAAATAGTTTTCCTTTTATTTTAGAAAAAATATGAAGCAACAAATCAAAATTTTATTCTCAGATATAGGCGGAGTGCTGCTTACAAACGGATGGGGGCATTTGTCAAGAATGGCTGCTGCTAAAAAATTCAATCTGAATTATGAAGAGATGGATATGCTGCACGATTTTATTTTCAATGTTTATGAAATGGGAAAAATCACTTTAGATGATTATCTCAATACAGTTGTTTTCACAGAAAAAAGAGATTTTACCCGTGAAGAATTTAAGGAGTTTATGTATGCACAATCTATACAACTTCCCGAGATGCTTCCCTGGATGATCGGCTGGAAAAATAAGCATGAAAACATTAAAGTGATTTCGATAAATAACGAGCCACGGGAGTTGAATGAATACCGTATCAAGAAATTTAAACTGCATGATTTTTTTGATGCCTTTATTTCATCGTGTGAAGTAGGAATGCGAAAACCTGATCCGGGAATTTTTCTTCTTGCTCTTGGTATCGCCCAGGCAAAACCTGAAGAATGCATTTATTTTGACGACCGCTTCATGCTGGTAGAGGCCGCGAAAAAAGTGGGCATTGGGGCTTATCAACATACCAGTTTTGAAAATACAAAAAAGATCATGGAAGATTTGATGCAATAATTTAATAATCAAATAGCTTCGAATTTAAAAACACAAATACGGATTATTTGTTGCCCGGCTGAAGCACGCGAGGTGATATCCCCTACCAAAGATTGTTTTACTTTTACACGACTTAAATGTGAATTAAAACCTGGCAAATTTTTACAAAATATATTTATAAATAAAAAGGAATCATTTAAAAATCCGTTTACCAACCCAATACATGAAACTTTTTCCGGAATCGGCATCTCACCAGTTAGAATTTGATAAAATAAAAGAATTGCTTGCAGTACATTGCCGTTCAGAATATGCGCGCAGAAGAGCTTTTGAATTACGCATTCACACACACAAAAAATTTATAGAACCACAGCTTTTACAAACACACGAATACAAACTGCTTTTTGAAAATAATTTGTATTTTCCGGATGACGCGATCCTAAACCTTTCAAAAGAATTAAAATTATTAAGCATTGAAGCATCCATACTTTCAGGCGAACAATTTTTGCAAATAAAAAAACTCGCAAATGCTATTCAGCAAATCTTCCGATGGTTTTCTCCTGATAGAAAAGTGGCTTATTCTTCTCTTGCACTGATCATCGAACAAACTTTTTTTGAAAAAGCAATTTCTAAATTAATTGATGAGATCCTTGATGAATACGGCATTGTGAAAGACAGTGCTTCTGAAAAGCTTGCTTCTATCAGGATGTCTTTGTACAAAAAAAGAACCGAACTGAAAAGAGTTTTTGACCGCATTGTAAGCAAACTGAGAAAGCAAGGTTACCTGACAGACATTGAAGAAAGCTTTATGAATGGCCGCAAAGTACTGGCTGTTTTTGCAGAGCAAAAAAGAATGGTAAAAGGAATTTTGCATGGCGAAAGTGACAGTCGTCGCACTTCATTTATTGAGCCTGAAGAAACGACTCATTTGAATAATGATATTTTTTCTCTTGAAAATGAAGAACGAAAAGAAGTAAATATCATACTTCAAAAACTCAGCTCAAAAATTCGTGTTTATCATCCGTTGCTTTCTGTTTATCATGAAACTATTGGTGAGTATGACTTTATAAGAGCCAAGGCGAGATTGGCTTTGGATTATCATGGTAATCTTCCGGCACTGCATGACAAGACAATTGTAAATTTGAAAAATGCAGTTCATCCATTACTTTTTATTTATAATGAAAAATTAAAAAAGCCGACGATCCCGGTGAATCTTTCTTTGGATGAGAAGAACAGAATTCTGGTCATCAGCGGCCCAAATGCTGGTGGCAAAACGGTTACGTTGAAGACTGCAGGCTTATTACAAATGATGGTACAAAGTGGATTATTGGTTTCTTGCGAAAAGGACAGTGAATTTGGAATTTTCAAACAACTGATGATACATATCGGCGACACCCAAAGCCTCGAATTTGAATTAAGCACTTATTCATCGCATCTTATCAACATGAAATATTTCATGGAGAATGCGAATGGGAAAACATTATTTTTTATAGACGAACTGGGCAGTGGAAGCGATCCAAATCTCGGTGGAGCTTTTGCAGAAGTGATCATGGAAGAGCTTGCAAAAAAGCATGCTTTTGGAATTGTAACAACGCATTATCTGAATTTAAAAGTAATGGCCAATAAAGTGAATGGAATCATTAATGGTGCCATGGCTTTTGATGAAAAAAACCTGAAGCCGCTTTATCAACTGGCGATCGGAAAGCCAGGCAGTTCCTATACTTTTTCTATCGCTGAGCGGATTGGACTTTCTCAAAACCTAATTGCACGGGCACGAAAATTAGTAGATGAAAATCATTTCTCCCTTGATAAGTTACTGAACAGTACCGAGCAGGATATGCAACAAATACAATCAGAAAAAAAGAAACTCGACAAACTTTTGAAAGAAAATGAAAAGCTGCAAAAAGAAATGCAACACCTCATTCAAAAAGAAAAGCACCAACAACAAATAGAATTATTAAAAGAGCAGAATCAAATCAATGAAGCAAAATTTGTTTATCTCAAAGAAATGGATCGGAAATTAAAATCGATTTTGATAGAATGGAAAAAAACCGATGATAAAAGTAAGGTGATCAAAACGATGCAGGCATTACTTTTTAAACAACCGGAAAAACAAATACTACAGAAAAAACAAAAGAAAATTGACAATAAATATATTGAGATAAATGAACCCGTAGAGGTGGACGATAAAGTAATTATGATCACCAACAGACAGGTGGGAATTGTGACAGAGATCCGTGGAAAGAAAGCAGTGGTACAGGTTGGCGCCATTCCAATTACTGTAAGCATTTCAGATTTGAAAGTCGTAATCGAAAAAGCACCTGTTCAGCCGGAAGAAAAATAACGTGCTTCTCTTTCTATTTTCTAGTTTTAGGTGCTACTTTCAGCTATCATCTGAGTATCCTCTGTCACTGGTTTTAATTGCTCCTTTAAATAATCCATATACCGCAGATTCATCACTTTACTTTCCAACCATCCATAATAATTGAAATAAAGAAAATAAAGATTTTTATCAGGATCGTTCCTGTAATCGTTCAGACGTTGAAGGAAATTATTAATAAGTTCGTTCGTGCTTCGCTTTGATTCAGCAGCAGATAAATGGCCAAGGAACAACATAAGTTCACGTTCGAAGGGCCGCAGTTTTTTGCGGGCATATAAAAAGTGGTAAGCAGATTTTAAAGCGCTGTCCAGCCGCTCCCACTCCTTTTTTTCATAAAGAATAACCAGGAAAAATAACAGTGAAAAATACAAAATGTCTTCCCGGTTTATATGCTGGTTTTGCTCTTTAATAACCGAAAGCAATGTTTCTGCATCGTCCCATTGCTCCATTACGAAATAAGAAATACACACTGAACCTTTAATAGACAATTGATCCGCCGGCGATAAAATTTCTGCTGAATAAGAAAATATGATTGATGCTTTACCATCAATCAAACTTTTAACCTGGTCGAACCGGGCAGTTTTAAGAAAAACTTTTAACTGAGTATTGAATTGAATCACTTCAAAATGCTTATTGTAAACTTCATTTTTCAGATGCTCTTTAGCAATTTTCCCATAAGCAAACAAATTTTGCTCAGCCAGCGGAATATTGTTACATAAAAAATCGTTGTAACAAATCGTGTTAATAGAGTTGAGAAAAAGAAGTGGATATTCGTTCACGAGATGTGTATTCTTTTGCCACAAAAAAAATATGCTTCTGCAAGTATTTGTACACGCTTCATTTTCATGTAGCATGTATTGGCAGAGCGTCATCGTATTCAGATAAAATAAAGAAATCACCGGCTGCTTGTCGTTTACGGGGCTCATCTCGTTCAAAATTTCTTTTGCCTTTTCAATTTCATGCAATTCATCTGCGGTAATGGGTAGCCACGACCGGTAGGTGAGCAGTCGTACTTTCTCATATAAAAATCTGTTTTCAACATAAAGCTGGTGCGAATCAATCGCATTTCTCAATGTTGAAAAAATGATACCGGTAGTATCCTTAAACTGCTTATAATCTTTGTATTCAAGAACTCTGTTTTGCAGATGAAGCAACAATATCAGCGAATGATATTTTTCATACTGTGTAGCAAGCGCTATTGCTTTCTTACAAATTTTTTGCGCCAGATGCAGCAGTTTCTTTTCATGCAATGTTTTTATTTGTTCCTGCATAAAAAACAACTGGGTATCTATCGAAATATTTCTTTTTTGAAATACAAGAATATCCAGAATGTCCTTATGCAGGTATGCTTTAAGCCCTGAAAAATGGATTTTGTTTTCAATGTCAAGCGCTTTGCACAATTCATTTTCATCGATAATCGAAGTCTCATCAATTAATTTAAACAATCTTAAATGCAAAGCTTCGTTTTGGTCGGCATGGCGCTTACTCATTTTTTTATAATAAGACTTTTCGCTGCTGGTCAATCCTTTTACCAAAAGAAAAATATCCGGATTGTTTCCTTCTTTTTTTAAATTGTAATTCATAAGAAGATAATTAGAATAATAGAATAATGGGTGTTAAACCGGCATCAGGTAATGGGGGTTTAATCTTATTTTCCAAATAAATTCAGGCACGTAGGAAAGCAACATGTTTCAGAGACCGAAACATTTCTCAGAATCACAATCTGCAATTAAGTTCTTTCAAGCTTTACAGTAAAAGCATAAATAACCGCTTTACGTTTTTTTTATATTTTATGATCTGATTACTAAAATTACATCATTTTTTAAATTTTTTAATGAATAGATAACTATATAAAAAAAAAATTTAGACGTAAATATGACCGTTTTTGATTACTAAATAACGATACATTTTTTAATTGTTTTAAATTAAACATCTCAATAGATTGCATTGCACTTAAGTATTGTGCCGACCAAAGAATTTCTTCTCTTTTTATTGTTGCCTGTTAGAATACTGTGGTGTTAAAATAAAGTATCATGATTGATATTGCACTCATATTACTGCGTGATGAACTGATCAATTATCTTTCTTCAAGAGATACGGCAACCGTTGTATTGGACAATATAGGATTGCTTGAAACGCCGGGTGGTGTTGCCCTTGCGGAAAATATTGTAATCACGCTGGTAAATGTAGAAGAAGAAAGCACTTTAAAAAATCAATCGGCCTTAAGACGTCCTTTTCAAGGAAGCGCTATTTATGAAAATCCGCCAGTGAATCTGAACCTTTATGTACTATTCTCATGCAATTATACAGGCGATCATTATAATCTTGCATTAAGAAGACTTTCTTATGTTATCAGGTTTCTGCAAAGTAAAAATGCCTTTTCAGTCTCTTCATCGGTTTCCGGAGGCTCGGTGAATCCGGATGATCCTGATATTATCGATTTAAAATTTACTATGGAATTATACACCCTCACTTTTGAGCAGATTAATCATTTGTGGGGATCCCTCGGAGGCAGACAAATGCCTTTTGTGATGTATAAACTAAGGCTTGTAACGATTACAGAACGGGCTACCGTACGCGAAGTACCGCTTATTGAGGAGATAGAAACTCATTTAGATGAAATTCCAAATAATTAATTATGTCACTTTTATATAAAACATTATTTGAGGTAAAATTGATGCACGAATATTATCTGACGGCAAAAGATGGCGAAACGGTTTTTGCTTTGCCCAATCAAACTGACCGTCTTAATTTTCTGCTCAATCAATTCGCTGACGGTTATCCTTCAATCAATGCCGATATGGAATTTATTTTTCCCTCCCATCTTGAAGAAATATATCACCGCCTCCGTCTCAAAGTAATTCCAACTTATTCAGGGTTCAGGGTATTGATAAGGGTAAATCAAAAAATTCTCGCTGATGGTTCTTTGGTTTTTGAACCATTGTTTTCATTACCTGATGACTTTAATATTTATATTTTACTAAAAAAAAGATCGAATAGACTTGATAACTACACTCAGTCTCAATTAAATAATCCGATACCGTCCGCTTTTATTTTTTCAAATGAAGATGTTTCCGGTACCAAATCGTATCCTTTTCTTACAAATCCTGTTTCTGCCTTTAATCCGGCAAATTTTTATATGCAGGGAGATATTGCGTCTTATGGAGTAAATGATGTAAGACAGTATTACAACGATGGCACGGCAGACAAATGGCAAACGATTACCGGCAGCGCCTTTGCTAATGAAAATGACCGTTTGCTGCTGCCACTTCAGTTTTATTATTCTTTCGTAAATTACAATGATATTACGGAAGCGACATTCATTTTAAAAGATAAAAATGACAATGCACTTAAAACAATAAATATAGCCGGCCCGGATCTCCTCCAAAAAGTGTTTCTTAAGTTTTCTGATATTTCTGATACGATTTCAATTCCTGACACATTTATCTATGAAGATGTTATTTACACCCTCGAAGTAACTGGCAGCAATGGTTTCTCGGCAAAACACCGCCTCGTTTTTGATGACAACTTATATAGCCGCGAAAATTGGGCTGTCATAAATATTAAAACAAAAGTTGCCAATACCTCATTCAATGTACTGGCAACTGATGGTTATCTAATGAAAAGAAGATCGCCGGCTGGCGTTTGGAGTGAAGCGCCCATTTTTGAAATTCCGGTAAAAAGCAGATTCCCATTCTGGAGGTTTATTAATGAAAAAGGAATCGAATTAAAACTAGCAGCCGCATTGACCGATTACCTGGTTAAAGAGGATAAGATTTTATTAACTAAAAGGCCAAGATCTGTTGCCGGCAATTATTTCCTGCTTCAAAAAGAAGGGGCCACCGATACGGTTTATGTTCCAAATCCCTTAAACTATGATCTCAAAAAAGATGACAAAGCGCGGTTATGCTTTGATATCATGGTTCCTGAATCAGATTTGTTTCCGGTGGTATAGTAATTATAAATGCGTGCGTGGCCAGGAATAGCAGAACTGTGATACGTGAGCAGTAAAGCAATAAATAGCCAGGATTTAAATTTTAGAACTGTGTGATTTTAATAAGGAAAGGCCCTATTGCTGTGTTCAGGTCTTAGTGAATCGCAAATGAATCTATTAAGCAAACAATTTTTTTAACCCTAAAAATAATAACCACCCATGCCTGCAGAATACAAAACCCCTGGAGTGTACATTGAAGAAATTCCACATCTGCCTCCAAGCATTGCCTCGGTAGAAACGGCTATTCCCGCTTTTATTGGCTACACAGAAAAAGCGCAATGGAAAGAGGCTGGTGATTTAATAATGAAGCCGTGGCGCATCGAATCGTTACTGGAGTACGAACAATATTTTGGCTACCCTTCTCCCGAAAATGGCAGCATAACCGTGGCATTCACTACTTCCGGTTCAAGAACTGATGTGAACGGCAAAATAGACGAAACACTTCGTTCCAAGTTTTTGATGCATTATTCAATGCAAATGTTTTTCGCAAATGGCGGCGGCCCTTGCTGGATAACCTCTGTAGGAGATTATGTTTCCACCGGCGGTCTTATTGTAGCTCAAAATCTAAAAGACGGACTGGCAGAAGTTGCAAAAGTAAATGAGGTAACGCTTCTTCTTTTTCCGGACGCAGTTAATTTATCAACAGCCACAGATTACTATGATGTTTATTCAACAGCCATAGCACAGGCGGTTCTGTTGCAGGATCGGTTTGTTGTAATGGATGTGTATCACGATGTAGCCAACGGGGATAATTGGAATTTAGATATAGATGGAAACGCCGGCGTCGGCGGATTACGCAATTTAATTTCAGGCACTACAGATCAATTGAAATATGCAGCTGCTTATTTTCCGAAAATTTATACGGGTGTTGATTTTAATTATAAAATACCCGGCGACCAAACAACGGATAATGACGCTTCCATAATTATCACCGGCGCCGGAGCGTCCAATCTTGCCGATTTGAAGCAAGTAAATAACGCGCAATATTTCCAGGCAAAAAATGAAATTACCAATATACAAATGCTCTTGCCGGCATCACCGGCCATCGTGGGAATATATGCCGCTGTTGATAATTCAAGGGGCGTGTGGAAAGCGCCTGCCAATGTTAATATTGAAAACGCCATTAGTCCCCAATATTTAATTACGAACGCTGAACAGGAAAACCTGAATGTAGATGCGCTCGCTGGGAAATCGGTAAATGTAATCAGGAAGTTTGAAGGCCGCGGGCCGGCGATTGTTTGGGGCGCCAGAACTCTTGCCGGAAACGATAATGAATGGCGCTATATTTCTGTGCGCAGGTATTTCAATATGGTGGAGGAATCAACCAAAAACGCTACCGAGCAATTTGTTTTTGAACCAAATGACATCAACACATGGGTACGTGTCAAATCAATGATTGCAAATTATCTGACAGAGCAATGGAAATCAGGAGCATTAATGGGTGCTTCTACGAAAGAAGCATTCTTCGTTCATGTGGGTCTGGGCGAAACGATGACTGAACAGGATCTTTTTGAAGGCAGAATGATCGTAGTGATAGGATTAGCAGTTGTTCGTCCTGCTGAGTTTATCATTCTCAGGTTTATGCACAAAATGTTGCAGGAGTCTTAATATACAAGCATATTTTCCAATTTAAATTTTTAAAATCATGATACAGAATTCTAAAAACTGTCCTCCCCCACCCCCGTCGGATTGTGGTTGTGAAGATTGCAACGACAAGGACAATGCAACGCAAAAAAGTATCAATACAGAACGACAGGCAATTTGCACCATTTTGTATGATACTGAAGGCCATGTGGTACAGCAACAAACCAAGTTTGATGGTGAGAATGAAGTGTTTAATGAAAAGAAATGCATGTTTCTTCATACAGAGGAAAATTACCGCCGGTATAGAAATTTAGAGATTAGTGTAGGGACGGAATTATTGCAGACGAATGATTCTATTAAAACGAATGTAGCCGCCTTGAATAAATTGAATACCGATCTGAATAAGGTATTAACGGATATTACCAAACAGATCAAAGAGGCGAAAAGCAAATTTGCTGATCTCAAGTATGCTGCATGCAAGTTGGATGACAGCATTACAGACAAATGTAATGCAGCCCAATGGAAAGCGCTCACCGGAAAGACTACCGAAAATTGTACCGATGGAACAAAACCTCCGTCAGCATGTGATAACACGGAATCAGAAATAGACAATTTGATCTGTTACACCAAAGGACTGGGAAAAGATATCGATTATATTTTTCAATCCTCCGCGGATGTAACGGGCATTCAGATGTTTTCGAATATTGACACTTTGGACCCCCTGCAAAAAACGCTGTCGGACAAATCAAATGCTTTTGAAAAACTCATCAGTGATACAATGAAGACCCGAAAAAGCGAATTAGATAAACTTCAAAGCGACCTGGTAGACTCCGTTAAATCAATTACTCAATCGGCCATGAATCGCAACAGCATTCGCAGTGATTTTGAAGGTTATTATGATACTACAACATTTTTGTGTTGTCCGAAATGTGATTGTGTCAACAACAACCCGAATTCAACAGATTCAGCGAACAATACCGCAAAAGATGATTGTAATCCACGCCTGCAGGGATGCGGAAGTAAAATTTGCGATATCTGTAAAGAAGTGCAGGTCACATTTTGCTGCGATGCTTCGGACAACCCTGACAAAAAATGCGATTAAACATGCTTATTAAAAAATAAAAAAAATTATATGCTCACTCTTCATGAATATCAGAATATCGCCCCTGGCTGGGATAAGGAAACGATCCTCGATTGCTGCAACAGGCCTAATCCCGGTGACACCACCTGTGTCGAATGTTGCTATGATTCGTGGCAGGACGAGTTGAAAACCGTTACGCAGAAATATAACAGCGCGGTGGAAACGGCGATGCAATTACAAAATAAACTCACATTCATTACTGACCGGCGCAATAAATATCGTAAATGGGTAGATGAAATAAACAGTGCCCAGGAACTTTCAAAGGAAATATGCAACCAGTTGGAATTAATCGCCTTACAATCTGATAAGATCTGGTACAATTCATGCAAGGCAGTACAGGCAGTAGAAGTTCTTTTTTGCATGATTCGTGACTTCTTTATGCAGCTTGATCTGATAAAGACTCAATATGACGACATTCAAAATTGCATCACAAACAACTCTGATCCTTCATTGGTAAAAGGCCAGGGAATTTTAAAAACCCTGGATGATTACAAATCCAAATTGGATATTGTTATAAAACTAAGAGACGATATCATTAAAAATATCGTAGCAGCTGTAAAAATAGCCAACCTGATAAGAAATAATATCTCCACAAAAGACTGTCCAGCAGATGGTTATGATCCTTGTGCTCCAAATCAAAACCCTTGCGCAGGAACAGATATTTTTTATGGTTTCAAGGCAATAATCTGCGATTGGTTTAAAGCTTTCGGCTGCGACGTTCCTTGTACAGATTCAAATAGCAGCGACACAACTCAAACTGCTGCACCAGCTACAAATACGAATGTTGTTCAAAGTGATTGTGGGGATGAAAATTGTGAACTATTACCCACATTCGATTTTCCGATTTGTAATAATTCTTATAAAGCGTGTGTGCAAAAATGGCTTGCCGCAGATGAAGCTGCCTTTACCGATTTGACCGGAAAGCTTCAGGATGCCAATAAGCAAAAGGAAGCGCTCACTGCCTGCAAAAACAGTTTGATAAAAGCCATAAAAGCAGTCGATCCAAAAACGAGATGTAATTAAAATTATCCACCTTTAAATTAAACAACATGCCAGATTTCAAATATCCTCTTCCAAAATTTCATTTTGAACTCGAATGGGGCGGCACCAGGCTTGGTTTTACTGAAGTTACAGGCCTTGATTTCGAAACAGAAGTAATAGAGTACCGCGAAGGGAACCTGCCTTCTTATAATAAGACCAAGCAACCGGGACTTACAAAATATACCGATGTTACTTTAAAACGCGGAATCATCCTGGATGACCTTGAGTATTTTAATCAATGGGTAAAAACAGCAATGTTTCAGGAAATAAAAGAACAATACAGGCGCACCGTAACGATTAAACTTTTAAATGAAGAGCACAAGGCCATTATTGTATGGACGTTGTCAAAAGCCTGGCCTTCAAAAATTCAATCAACTGATTTAAAAGCCGATGGAAACGAAGTGGCTATTGAAACATTAACCTTTGTTCATGAAGGACTTACCATGAGCAAACCCTGATTCGCCATCTTTAAAAATACCAAGCTATGCCTGACATTTTTTATCAGACGGTAAACTTTCATTTCAAAGTGGACTTCAACTTTGATGCACAGGACAAAACCGACATCAGATTTCAGTCGGTTACCGGTTTAGATTCTACTTTAGATACTGAGCAAATAAAAGAGGGAGGCGAAAACCGTTTTGAACACGTTTTGCCTGTAAGAAGAAAATATGGCCCGCTCACTTTGAAAAGAGGATTGTTGAAACAAACAGATTCTAAATTGACGCAATGGTTGAAGCAGGCTTTCGATGATGAAGTAGTGGTGCCCCGGCCAACTGTTACGATTTCATTATTAGACGAACAGCATAATGCGTTAATGCATTGGACGATAAATAACGTGTGGCCGCGCAGTTGGAAGATTGGCGAGTTAAATGCCGAGCAGGGCGCAGTACTGATAGAAACACTTGAACTCAATTACAACAGGCTACTATTTGATAATCCTTAAAATTAAACCACATGCCCATTGAAATACGCGAACTAATCATAAAAGCAACAGTGACGCAGGAAGGTACTGGCGGAGCAGCATCGCCGCTATCTTCCAATGCTAATAATAATGTATCCGCAAATGAAGAAATTATTACTGCGTGTGTAGAAAAAGTTTTAGAAATTTTAAAGGAAAAAGATGCCAGATAATTCAAAAACACTTTCAAAGCTGATCATTCATTCGTATGACAAGAATGATTTCAAGGAGGAAAACAAAGACAGGTTATTTACAACTCCCATCAACCCGGAATCATTCACGAAAAATTATAAGGTGGAATTAGATACGGGCCGGGGGCAAGGCCAGTCCTCAACTAATCCACAATACAAATCTTCTGCGCCAAAGGAATTAAAAATAGAATTTATCCTGGATGGAACCAAAACGCTTGAAGGATATGTGGACGAATATAAAAAACTAGACGTTCACACACAGTTGAAAAAATTATTAGCCTGCACTTATGATGTCGTGGACGAAACGCACCGGCCTCCGTTCTTAAGAGTGCAATGGGGTTCTGAAGTTGATTTCAATTGTGTGCTTTCCAACCTTGATATAAATCATACACTTTTTAATCCGAATGGTTCGCCACTACGGGTAAAAATAAATATGGGATTTACACAGTATGTGTCACCGGAAGAAAGAGCAAAAGGAAATAAAAATAAAAGTCCTGATCTCACTCATTATAGAAAAGTGAACCAGGGCGACAGACTGGATTTGCTCACTTATAAAATTTATAATGATTCAAAATACTTTCTCCAGGTTGGTAAAGTAAATGACTTAACAAGTTTACGGAATCTAAAAGCAGGAATTCAGATTTATTTACCACCGCTCGATAAAACCTAAAAGCAATGCCTGATATTTTAATACCAAATAATTCAAAACACGACGTTGCTACCTACAAGATTGTGGTGGATAACACAGAAGTGGATCCGTCTTACCAGGTTATGTCCTTATCTATTCATAAAGAACTGAACAGGGTTTCGACTGCCTCGCTGGTCTTTCGTGATGGTGATGCAGCCCTTCAAACTTTTCCTCTCAGCAATAAAACAGATTTTGTCCCAGGCAAAAAGATTGAAATCAGCATCGGAAGAGATGGATTAAACAAAAGCGCCTTCAAAGGAATCATCATTAAACATGCAGTGAAAGTAAAAGCTAATGGCAACACTGAATTACATGTCGAATGCATGGATGTGGCGGTAAAAATGACCATTGGCAGGAAAAGTAAATATTTTCAGAATGTCAAAGACAGCGATGTTTTTGATGACCTCCTATCAACATATGGAATCCGGTCAGACCCCGAAACAACCACCCTAAAGCACCAGGAACTGGTACAGCACAATGTCACCGATTGGGATTTCATGTTGCTTCGTGCGGAAGCGAATGGCATGTTGGTAAACGTAGATGACGGCTCTATTAAAATTGCAAAACCGGCAATAGGAAATGAAGTGTTGCAGGTAAACTATGGGTCATCTATATTAGAATTTGAAGCGGAAATGGATGCGCGCTTTCAATATAAAAGTGTGAATGCAGAATCATGGGATTACAGCAACCAGCAATTGTTTACAGCCGACACTTCGTCTTCTTCTTTTGCACAACAGGGAAATATAACCTCGGAAGATCTTGCGCAGGCGATAAGCCCGGATAAATTTGACATGCACCACAGTGGCCATTTATTAGAACAGGAATTGAAGGACTGGACTGAAAGTATCATGTTGCGTAGCAGGCTTGCGAAAATACGGGGACGTGCAAGATTTACCGGATTTTCGGGAATCAAACCAGCAGATACTTTAAAACTTTCAGGCGTGGGTGAGCGCTTTAACGGAAAAGCGTTTGTAACTGCAGTGCGGCAGGAGATTGGCGACGGAACCTGGGAGACACAGGTTCAATTTGGCCTTGATCCAAAGCGCTACGTGTTTCTACATAATGACATTAACGAGGCACCATCAGCAGGCTTAGTAGGCGCAATCAGGGGATTACAAATAGGCATAGTGGTTCAATTAGAAAGTGACCCGGATGGGCAGGATCGCATCCGGGTACGGGTTCCGGTGATAGACAGCGCTGACCAGGGAATATGGACGCGAATTGCCAGCCTTGATGCCGGTAATGAGCGCGGAGCATTTTTTATGCCCGAAATTGGGGATGAAGTAATAGTAGGTTTTATCAATGATGATCCACGGCATCCGGTGGTACTTGGGATGTTGCATAGCAGTAACAAACCTGCTCCCATTTCTCCCCAGGATAATAATAATGAAAAGGGATTTACCACAAGAAGCAAAATGCACCTGAGTTTTAATGATGACACGAAAACGATTGTGATTGATACGCCTGCAGGAAACAGTATTACGATAGATGAGAAAAGTATGAAGATCGAAATCAAAGATCAGAATGAAAATAAGATCACTATGGAACAAACAGGAATTACGATGGAAAGCCCATTGAATATTGATGTTAAAGCCGGCGCGGTTTTGACTTTATCCGGAGGCACCTCTCTTTCTATCAGCGCTCCTTCCTTGTCAGTGAAAGCCGATGCAAGTGTGAGCATTGAGGGAGCTGTCGCCAAAGTTACTTCATCAGGAATTACAGAAATAAGCGGGTCGTTGGTGAAGATTAATTAAGCGAAAAGCGCAATGGAGGAGGTAATAAGCCTAAGACAAAAAAAAAATTGCGAAAACAATAGCCAGTTTCTACTTACATAAAATTAAACAAAATGGCATCAGCAGCACGAATAACAGATATGCACACTTGCCCATTGGCGACGCCCAATCCACATGTGGGAGGGCCGGTAACAGGTCCTGGTGTTCCAACAGTTTTGATTGGCAGCCTGCCTGCAGCCGTGATTGGAGATTTATGCGTTTGCGCCGGCCCTCCGGATGTAATTGTCATGGGCTCATCCACAGTTTTCATTGGTGGGCGGCCGGCTGCACGACAGGGAGACTTAACGGCACATGGAGGGGTAATAGTGGGCGGAATGCCTACCGTACAAATCGGAGGGTGAATTGGTGAAGTGGAAAAAAGTAAATCGAATAGTAAAGAAACAAATAATGAAGATTCTTGTTTAATGAACCGTAAATTATCATTTTTAAAGAGCATGTCCCTCTCTTTTAGAAAGGCATGTTGGCAAAAAACAAAATAATGAATACAACATTCAACTCATTTCTTGGAACCGGCTGGGCTTTTCCCGTTGAATTTGATCGTGAAGCGGCCACGGTAGAAATGGTAAGTGATTACCAGGACATTGAAGAAAGTCTGAACATCCTTCTTTCTACAACCCTCGGTGAGCGGGTATTGCAGCCTGAATATGGATGTAACCTTAACGATTATATGTTTGAATCGCTCAGCAGTACATTGATAGGAATTATTAAGCACCATGTTGAAAATGCCATTCTCTATTATGAGCCACGCATCGTTGCCGAAAATGTAGATGTAACCTCATCAGATTCATTTGATTTAATTGAAGGAAAATTTACCATCACGGTAGAATATTCTATTCCGGAAACCAACTCAAGGTTCAATTATGTGTATGATTATTACCTGAATGAAGCATCGAAGCCTGTTTAAAATTAAGAGATTGATCGTTGAGCACATTAACTGGCTTAGGGAAATTTAAGCTGGCAGTAAACAAAGAAATAATTCAACTTCCTGTTTTAAAAAGAAATAAAAATATGTACGATTGTAATTGCCTTATACATCCTTTTCAAAACGATCCGGGTACGAGCCAGAACGAACGGGTTATGGACGATTTGCTGTCAGGCGCGGCAAAAATAGACGCCAGGACATTAGCGGATCTCCTGGATTTTTTTATGCAAATGTCAAGGCATATAAATTTTTATGACAAACAATTAGCGATAAGCGACTGGCAACCTTTTTTTCAAAAAAGCATTCCATTTACCCTTGCTTCAATCATTAAAAATCCTTCAACAGAAACATCAAAAAATTTTGCCTATTATAATTCACTATTTGAAAAAAAACCATCTTCCACCGGCTTGCAATTGCAGGCATATTTTATTTATTACCGTTTTATCAATCAAATAAACAACTGGTATTTAGCGGTAAAAGACAGCGCACTTCCTATCGAAAGCTTTTTACAGATCCTGATAAAAGATAAACTCCAGCAACCATTGAAACTCTTTATCAGCTACGCGAATGCCGGTGTAAAATTTTACGCAACCAGAAAAATAGATTTTTCAAAACTGGCTGAAAATACTGTTTGGAATCTGCAGGCTGCCGACTTATTTATGATTGACAATTCTTTTCAAACGGGCACTATCAGTAAGTTTCAACAAATTAAAAATCTATATCAAAAATTTCAATCAGTTTCTCCCCCATTTTTTGATGCCATAAAAATTATTTCTACTGAGGCAGAAAATAACCTGGAGCCAAGCCTGCTGCCTTTAAAAGATGAATTGCAAAAAAAGCATCCGCCGCATCTCGGTTTGTTATTCGCTTTTTTGAATATTTTCCGCCAGTTGCAAAACGATTTAAATGGTTACACGCGCAAGCATCTTGATTTTTTTTATAAGGATGTATTGCAGTTTAAATCCCGCGAGGCTGTCCCTGATAAAGCGTATGTTATTTTCGAAATTCAAAAGCAACTTGAAAAATACCTGGTTAAAAAAGGCTTGTTGGTAAAAGATGGCAAAGACAATAATAAACAGGAAATTCTTTTTTCACTTGATGATGATATCGTTGTAAATAAAACGCAGGTGGCGGAAGTAAAAACTTTGTTCTTAAACAACCAAAGCACTTTTGAGCAAACGTATGTTGAGGGTGTTTATATAGCTAATGATGCAACTAAAGCAAATGGAACAGACAAAAATTTTAAAGATGATGAGCCTGCGAATTTTTCCACTCTTGGCGCGAAACTGAGTAAATACAGTGATCCCGAAACGAAGATCATCCAGCCATATCCGAATGCGCGGCTTGGTTTTATCCTTGCTTCACCAGTGTTGTATTTAAAAGAAGGTACGAGGAAAGTAGATATTACTTTGGCTTGTACACTGAGCGATTCTGTTTGTGCAGATATTGGAAATGCAATTGTCAATTCATCCAAAAATTGTTGCGATGATATTGCAGCCGGCGGAAGTGGTAATACGGCTTCACAGAATCCATACCCTGATTTTTTGGCTAATGAAATTATTTTTTCTGAAATACAAAATCGCATTTCAAAACAATACATTTATCTGAATGAAGATATTTTCAAACAAGCGGTGAGCAAAGGTTTGGATGAAATTTTTATTCAACAAATCCGTGATAAATTTTTACGGATTGACGAGCCGGTTAGACCGTGTTATTGTGAGGTGACTGCCTATAAAATGGAAACCTCAGTTTTAAATGACGACTGGAAATTATTTGTTAGTGCGGTGGTTTCTGATCCCAACAAAAGAAAAATAACAGACAGCATTTTTAGGCCTGAAAACATATTAACGGTTTTGTTCAGTGGCGAAAAAGATTGGTTACAACCTGCAAGCTGCGATATTGCGATGAGTAATTTGACCGGAAGTAATTTTGTTTTAACCATAAGCGCTGCCATTAACGCCGAGCAGGAAGCGGTTTCCTTTTACAGTAAACAAACATTTAATGAAGATTTAGATACAACGCACCCTGTAGTAAAAATTGAATTGAATGAGCGGATCAAATTTTCATGGAAAATTATGCCAACAACAAACAATCATCCTGAAAAATGTTGCGAACAGGACAAAGATTGTTGCCTTTTGAAAAATGACGACAGCGGCGGAGAAACAATTTCATTTTACCAGTTTTTCAGAAATATCAAAATTTTAGAAAACATTGGAACTAATAAGACAAGAATTGATGTGAAGGTTTGTGGCCTGAAGAATTTCATTGTTCAGAATGATGAAAGCTTGCAGGATGTAAATGGGCCGGTATATCCATTTGGGGTAAGGCCAAGAATTGAATCAAATTTTTATATTGGAAGCGAAGAAATATTCTTAAAAAAATGGAGTGATATTATTATCAACCTAAACTGGAAAGATTTGCCACCGGTACCAACTTCAGGAGATTTTGGCAAACCCTTTCAAGCATACTACAATGGTTACCAGGATTTCTATATCACAGCAGGCGTGCAGGATAAAGTGGTAGAAGACGACAAATTCAGGGTGCAAATTGCGATTCTCCAGGATGGCAAATGGATTTACAGGACACCCTTAACCGGTTGCGATGCTTTGACAAATTCTGAATGGGCGTTATTTCAAAAAGAAGCGGATGTGGTGGATATCGGATGTGCAGATGATAAAAATTATTCGCATCAATTCGCCATTAATAATCAATCCGATTTTTCGCCTGCTTTTCCAAATCCTTCAGAAGCAATCTCATTTCAGGGAATAAAAAAATACGATGTCAATTCAAGGCATAGTTTTATCAGAATTACTTTAAAATGCCAGGATTTTCAACACGACAGGTATGCTTTTATTTTAGCAAGGCAAATGTCGGCGTTTGGAAAACTGCCGGATATAGTTGATGGTGCTGTCTATTATGGCGTAACAATTCCAGGCCCTCCTCCCGTCTTTACAACTTTAGATCTTCCGGTAATTCTGCAGCAGATCATTGATAATTACAATTTATCAGTCGACGCAGGGCCGCCAGCGTTTGATCTGGCAAAAAATTCAAGAGATTTAATTAATGAGATCATAGCGCGTGTAAGAGCTTCCGGCAAAGTAAATGCAGCAATTTGGAATAATTTATTTTTAATCGACAATCCGGCTACTTTCGTCTTTGGCGATCCAACTCCGTTTCCTCCTCCACCCTTGCCGCTTGGTTTAAATGAATCAAATTCATTTTATTATGACCGGTTGTCTAAAATTTTTACCTGGTTAAAAAATTTAAAAGAAAAAATAGAGCAATTAAAGGATAAAGGTGTTGTAATTCCCAACGAACCGTGGACTCCCATCATCAGCAATATGTCTCTTGATTACATGGCCACTGCTACATTGGAAGACATAGACCTCGTTCACCTCTACCCTTTTCCAGGCAGCTATAAACATGAAGAGATAAAACTACAACCCACACTGTTTCCCACACTTTGCGATGAAGGAACTTTGTTTTTGGGTTTGAAGAATTTGGTTCCGGGTGAGAATCTTAATATACTGTTTCAACTGGCGGAGGCAACCTCCGATTCTGAATCAGAAAAAGAAGAGGTTCAATGGCACTACCTGGATAACAATGTATGGAAGCCGCTACGGCAGGGGTTTGAAGTGCTGAATGATGCTACTGAAAACTTAACTTCTTCTGGTATTATAAAATTTGCTTTACCTGCAAATATGACAATCGATAATACCATTATGCCTAAAGATTTGTATTGGATAAAAGCATCTGTTCCGCAAAATAGCAAAGCAGTAAGCGAAGCAATTGCCATACTTCCGCAGGCAATTAGTGTAACGTTTACTAATGACAATGCTAATGATAAACTGCGTTTATCCGAACCGTTAACCGGCGGAAGTATTTCTAAATTAAATGTCGCTGATGCGAACATAAAAAGTGTGCAACAACCGTATGATTCCTTTGGCGGCGAAGTGCCTGAAATAGAACAACAATTTTATGTTAGGGTAAGTGAGCAATTGCGGCATAAAGGAAGGGCGATTCAAAAATTTGATTACGAAAGATTGGCACTTCAGCAATTTCCACAACTATTTAAAGCAAAGTGCATCAATCATAGTTTTGCCCTGGATGCTCATTTGTATAAAAATGATTTTCCCTATGCGCCTGGTTATATCATTCTGGCAGTAATACCTGATTTGAATAAACTCCAAGCTGGTAATTCTTTTGAGCCGAAAGTGCCTGTAAGCATTCTTGAAAAAATTGAATCGTTTATCCGTAAACGCACTTCACCGTTCGTTCGCTTTCGCGCAATGAATCCACGATATGAAAAAATTAATTTCTGTCTACGTGTAAACCTTTTACGCGGCAAAGATGAAAATTTTTATAAAGAACAATTAAAGGAAGACTTAAAAGAACTGCTCGCTCCCTGGGCTGTGGGTAAATATCATAAACTCACATTTGGACAATGCGTTTACCGCTCGGACATCATCCGGTTTTTCGAGCAATCCGGCTACGTTGATTTTATCACTGATTTTAGAATGGCCAAACAGTCACAGGAACAAACTCCGGATTCCGGCTATTCAAAAATTTGTCCGGATACCGCAAGGTCGATTTTGGTAGCCGGCGACATTGAAGTATGTATAAATAATCCTGGCTGCGATGATTGGAGGTTATGCTACGACGAACAACAACAAAAAATTGATTGTTGTACAAATCCTTTAATGCCTGTTGAAAACTATTGTAAAGAATTAAGGCTTAGATAATTATGGCAGACGAATCTTCAAATAAAACCATTAGTTCGACCGATTCCGGTTTCCCCGGTTATCTTAATTTTGATACGCTGCGCAGTGATGCAATTGGCTACCTGGGAAATCTGTCAGGTAAAATATGGACCGACTATAACGTACATGATCCTGGGATTACGATTTTGGAAGCGCTTATTTATGCAATCCTGGATCTAGGATACAGGACCAATCTGCCGGCTGTCGATTTATTTACTAAAGACCCTTCAGATAAATCATCCGACAACAATTTTTTTACTCCTGCTGAAATACTGGCAAACAATCCATTGACCATTAGTGATTTTAGAAAACTCCTTATTGATATAAATGGTGTAAAAAATGCGTGGTTGGAAATAGAAGATAAATTGCCCATTGATTTTTGTAAAAAACAAAATACAAATCCGGAAATATTGCAAAGGCGCCAATTAGACCCTTGTGATTGTGATTTTTTAAATGGCCTTTATCATGTTTTTATCGAACTGGAAAAGGAATATGACTTGAACAATCTGAAAGAAGCCGCCGCGTACAATGATATTATTTTCAAAATAAAATGTGCGTTAATGTCGCACAGAAATTTGTGTGAAGATTTCATCGACATTAAAATTTTATGCAAATACCCAATCGGTTTATGTGCAGACATAGAGTTGGAGCAGAACGCTGACGGAGCAGAAGTTTACGTGAAAATAGTCGCGGCATTGCAGCATTTTTTTTCGCCTTCCCCAAAGTTTTACACGCTGCAGCAATTGCTGGATAAACAAAAGCCGGTCGATGAAATTTTTGCGGGGCGGCCATACGATTTAAAGGAAAGTTATGGCTTCGTGGATACAGATGAATTGGAGCAAATTGCACTCAGAAAAAAAATCCATCTTTCTGATGTCTATCATGTTTTATTTGATATTGATGGGATTAAAAATGTGCGCAACCTCTCATGGAAAAGCTGTGATAGCAATTTTCCGATTGATAAGTCTATGCAATGGGTTCTTTCAGTGCCGGAAAATCACGTTCCTGAATTTTCTGAACAATGCTCAGGTTTTCAGTTTTACAAATATGGATCAAAAGTAAAAGTGAATATCACGGCAGGTTCCAGCTTTTCAGGTAATGGAAAAATCCTTTACAAGCAACCATCGCCTTACCTGGATTCAGCAATTCCGCAAGGAGTTTACCGCAATGATCTTGCTGAATATTATTCCATTCAAAATGAATTTCCTCATGTTTATGGAATTAAGAAAGGTGATTTACCGGGCAACGCTTCTGATGAGCGTAAAGCCCAGGCTTTGCAATTGCAGGGCTTCCTGTTATTTTTCGACCAGTTGCTTGCCAACTATTTGAGCCAGTTAAAAAACATTCGTTCATTATTTTCATTTTCATCTTCAGAAAATGAAGCCGACAATCACACCTATTTTACCAATACGCTGACTGATGTTCCCCAATTGGAAAAATTGCTTCGGTTCAATGCAACAACAGACGGCGCAGGGGCACTCGGCAGCGTAGGAACTGTTCTCGCCTTCCCTACAAGCAGAAAAAATTTAGAAGATTTAATCGCTTCCGGAAAAATTCAAAACACTGATCTTGACAGAAGATGCAATGATCGAAATAAAGATGATTTTCCTCCTTATCAATTTTGTTATGATGCGGACAGGGAACAGGCAGAAAATCAATTGAGAGATGATCTGTTAAACGGTGATTTCAACCCTGTAATTCTTTCCAATTACAATGATTGTTATTTCTTTTATTGCTTTACTTCATCTCCGGAATTTGCTCTCATTAGCAGGAAATATTACCCGAATAAACGGGAAGCAGAAACAGCAGCAGCTTCCATAAAATACCTGGCCACCTTCGAAGAAAATTACCGCTCTTTTATTATAGATGTAAGCGATTCAGGGAATCAATATTTTTCATTCGACCTCGAATTAAATCTCAATGCTTATTCAAAATACCTGCAGCTAATCGCCGAAGATGCTGCCCTCTACAATAGCCGCAGAAAAGGCTTTTTAAATCATTTGCTCTCGAGATTTGCAGAACAGTTTACCGATTTTGCCTTAGTAAGTTCCGGAGTTTTAACTGCCGAACAATTACAAACATCCCAGATAAAAGCAGAAGAAAAATTTCTTAGTAATTATCCGGCCCTGAGCAGCAACCGCGGCAAAGCTTACGATTATAAATGCAATGATTGGGACAATGAAAACATTTCGGGGTTTGAAAAAAGAGTGAAGGCTTTGAGCGGAATACAAAACTGGAAGAAGCATTACCTGTGCAACTTTGTGGTTGAAAAAGCGGATGAAATTTACCAATTATCGATCTCACTTTTCGGGACCGCTTTTACTGTTTTAGAAAAAAAAGTGACTTATGAAGCAGGGCTGGGTTCTTTAAATTCTTTGTTCGGTAAGCTAAGAAATAACCCTGATTTTGAAACAGAATTCATGCCTCACGAGCAAAAATGGAGCGTGTATATAAAAGATGATTTTGGAAATAAATACAGTGCACAAAATTTGTTTGACACAAAAGAAAATGCAGTGAATTACGTCAACACGCTGCATTCGGTTATTTCAGAAAAACAAGACATCAACTCCAACGTATTTGTAAGCAAGTCTGTTTATAAAATCTTCTTTAAAAATTACCTGGACGAACCAATCGAAGAAAGCAAACAGAAATTTGATACAGCAGCGGATGCCCAAAAATATTTTAATAAAATTGCACCAAATATTTCCAATTACCTCAATGATTCAAATGAATTTTCGAAAATTAAAAAGGGGTTGAAATTAGAAAAACTACTGCTTGTAAAAAATGAAAATTACGCATCTGTTTATATCGATAAAAACAAATTCAAATTCAAAGCGGTTGATGTAATTCAACAAGGTATTGTAAAAAAGAAATTCTCATTGCTTAATGAACAAATGACGATTCAGTTCGATTCTTTGATCAATTACGATTCTGTAGCGTTGGCTAGTAAAGGCTTTGAGGAATTACTTGTTTTGCTGGCTTCGACCGGAAATTATGCTGTCCAGGAGCTTAATGGAAATAATGAATTTAAAATAGTGATAAAAAACGGAGCCACAAACGTAGCAGAATATTACCCGTCTTTTAGGAGCAGCCAGGATGCGGAAGTTAGAACCAATGAAATTTTCGATGAAATTGTTGCACATACCTACCATCTTTTCGTCTCTGATCCCCTGCCTGATAATTGGGAGTTTCAATATAAATTAACAGATCCTTCAGGCAATAACATTCTATTTAAAACAGAAGCTGATTACAAGACAGAACAACAGGCCCAGGCAGCAGCTAAACAATTTTACGAGCACATTTCCACGCTAAAACTAAAACAGGAAAAGAATGACCTGCAATTGCTTTTAGCACATAAAAAACCAATAGTTACGCATGCTTCTTTGCCTTCAGAACAAACGCCGGGGGTAACAAATCTTTTACAATATCACCAGGAGCTATTTAAAACTGTTAATAATCCAACAAAAGAATTTATTAATTCAACCCTTGAGACAGGAAAGGACAGCGCTGCAGAGCAATACATTTACAAATTGGTGGATAAAGATCACCTGCTTGCCAAATCTTTTTTCGTTGCAAATAACCCGGCCGATGCGCTTAAGTATAGAAATGATTTGATAAACACGATTCAGGCAGGGTATGACTATACTACTATTTCCTTTGGTTTTGATATCATTGAGGAAAGAAAAGAATCAACTACAAACACTTCCTGGTATCATTTTCTGATAAAATGCAACAATGTTTTTTACCAAAAAGGAACATTGAAAGGGCAGCCGTTTATTTTATTTGAAAGCACAAAAGGCTACCTGGCAAAAGAGGAAGCTATGCAGGCGTTCCTTGATAATTATTTAATCATTTTACGAAAAGCGTTTACCGATACCAACTATGGAGCAAATCAGTTTATCAGCCTTACAGAAATGATTATACATGAAACCGGCGATTGCAACGGGAATATCAGTACGGTTTTCGTAAGGCCGGAAACACTTTATGAGTTTGATGGCGATATTTCACAAACCGTAAAACAACTTATTTTATTGTCAAAAAGTTACCCGATACGTTATATATCTGCAGGCCGTTACCGGTTTTCGCTTTACAATAAAAAGAATGAAATGTACGACTGGCGCAGCATACAATGGTATTCTACGCCTCAGCAGGCAATGCAGCAATTCCTGCTTTTTCTTGGTTTGCTAAATTATGCCGGTAATATTTATATCGAAAAAAATGAAACAGATTGCCGGTACTGGATTTACATCCGCGAAGTGTTAGCGATCAGTAAACGCACCTTTGCGACCGAAGAAGATGCGTGGGGAAATGAAGGTGTGGAAAAATTTATTTGCATTACACAAACCGCTAATGGATTTCATAATTATTTTAATAAGAACAATTGCAGCAATAGTTTTTACGTGGCTTGCGGCAATACAGGACTTATTCATCCTTGTAAATATGAAACTCCTCAAAGGCGTGATAATATTTTGAATAAATTATTTAAGGCTTCCTCGTTCAATTTTTTTGACCTTTTGACGCCTGGCGATAGCAATGGTTTTTGGTTGTTGAGTATCGATAAAAACAAGATTGCGAATTTGGTTACTGAAAGCGATAGGAACCAGTTAAATAACTGCAAGCGACTGATTGAAATTTTTGAAGCAATTTTTGCTGATGCAAATTATAAAGCCAGGGAGAATGAAGTATATCTTGCAGATAACAATAACATTACCATCGCAAGGCCGGTATCTGCCGGCATTTCATTAGCCGATTGGAAAAAACAACTTCGTGATGTGGCGTGCTACTTTCCATTATTTAAAAAAAATACTGATGCAAATAATTTAAAAAGCAGGACTGCATGTAATTTTTATGTGGAAATAAGACTACCGGGTTTTAATTCGTGTATGGATTATGTAGGCTGCGATTCCGAAAAAAATCAAGATGATGATTGTAATCCCGGTTGTTATATCGCCTGGAAAAGTGATTGTTGTTTTAGTGATTGTTGTGAAGCGTTGTTATTTTATGCCGGCTGTTTACAACAGATTCAGAATTTCGCCGGTTACAAACCGGTATATGAATGTGATTGCGGCTATTATGGAATAGAACTGCATACGGAAGAAATAAACAAGCTTCAGAGAAATGGAGCAACCACAAATAATGCCGCGATCACGCGGTTGCTTTGTGGAAATTATCAAAGAGAATTATTGAACAATCAATCGCGGTTTATAAATAATTGTACTAATGAAATTGTCGCGATTAATCCTCAGAGTTATAACAGCGCTGCCATTGCCTGTGATGCAGTGGAACGGGCGAAAAAATTAATTAACAGCGAAGGATTGCATCTGGTAGAGCATATTTTATTAAGGCCACGTTGTCCTGAAGATTGTTACTGCGATTACCGGCCATCTCCTTGTTTTGATCAGTCAAACAGGGATCAACGAACAAATATTTGTCATTTTACATGGTTGCCAGGCGATGAAGATCCCTGCACGACAAATGACACAACCTGTTTTACCCCTGGATGCGATCCATATTCTTTTATTGCAACAATCGCTTTACCCGCATGGCCTACGCGCTTTCGCACGCCGGAGAATAAAGCAGTGATAGAAAAGTTGTTACAGAGAGAAGCGCCGGCGCATGTGTTGCTGCGGATCTTATGGTTGAAGCCAAGGGACTTTTGTTGTTTCGAATATTATTTTAAAAACTGGAATCTGTGGCTCGCAAAAAAAATGTGTAATCCTGATTACGATCACTGCGATTTTCTCGGATTGTTATTTCACAAAGAGTTTCTACCGCTTGACGTATGTAACGAATGTGTGCCTTGCGCCTGCAATGAAACGCAACCCGTTACTTGCTTTGAAGACGAAAAAGTAGCATGTGGAGGGTTTGATTTAGTAATACAAATTAATGATCTCTACTGCTGGAACAAGAACGATTATGATGCCTACAATTGTGAAATGGACAATCGTTTGCAAAACCAATTGCAAGCGATAAAGAAAGAGGTGGTTGTAAATAAACCTGCCGCACAACCAGAAATTAACAATGCAGACACTTCAGGAAAAATTGTTGAAGAAATGCCTGCAGCGAAAGCCGCAGCGAAAACAGCTACAAATACCGGGGACGAAACAAAAGAAGTGCTGCAAATGAGAAATGCGAAATACACGCAAAATGTAAAAAATATTTTAGATGCCAAGCCGGAAAACAGGGCTGCTGAAGATGCTTTAAGTTTTCTTTCAGATAGCAATCCCAATCCGAAAAAATATGATGAACTGGTAAACAAAATTTTAAAAAACAAACCGGATCAAACAAAAAAAATAAAAGGACTGACATTGAAAGAAAAAAACATTCTGATAGATAACATAAGCTGGCAATATTTTGATAAAGTTTGTATCAACGAAAAGAAAACAGATAAAATAATCATGGAAAGCGCGCTGTTTAATCATTTGAAAAAAAACAGGATCAATATGAAGATGCTCTATGATGGTTGGGATGGCGCAACAATAAAAAAAATAGAGCCGGCAATCAATATAGATGAAATTAAAAAAGTTCTATAGTTCGTGTGTATCAAAAAGAGAATCTTAGATAAATGCTAAAAATATGCAACACATCATCAAAAAGCAGATCATCAATCTTTCAATAGACAAAGGAATAGATGCTTTTCATCTTCAGCAAAAGATAAGTGTAGAATTCTGGAGTAAAATGGTACCACTGCTCGAAAAAATTTTTGACGCGGTATCATTAGAAAATGAAACCATTAGTTTAGAGAAGTTAGAGATCGACGTTGGAATGATAAACGTAAAACAAATTGAAAAAGGCAATTTTGAAGAAGTGGTTTTCAAAAAAATCAATGAGCAATTGACCAGCCTGAAATATGGATCAGCATCAAAAATAAAAGCAGTAAAAGAACCAACGCAGCTAAGCATTTCAGGACAATGGATATTTTACATGCGGCACGGCTATCTGCCATGGAATACTTTGAAAATAAATGCGGAATGGTATAAAAATGTGCTCGAATCTTTTGCGTCTGATTCCGTTGCTATCAACAACCTACGCAACCTGATCCATAACGATTCAAATGCCGTTGAACGGATCGTTTTTCAAAACCGGGAAGCTTTCTTAAAATCCCTCATTGAAACACTTACAGCAGAAAATCAAAAAGTTTTGCCAAGAAAAATAAATGAGATAGCAGAATTAATTTACGAGAAGAGCCAATTTAAACGAACAGAAAAAAAAGAATTAAAACAAAAATTATGGCGACAGGTTTTGAAATATTCGGCGTCGTCAGCCACCAATTTAAAACCTTCAAAAATAGTTGGCGTGTTGTTGATTAATAATTTTCCTATTGAAGATATGGGTGTAAAGAAAATGACCGATTTTTTATTAAAAAATAAAATAGACCCGGCTTTATTGAGTGGATTAAATGATAAGGACATTGAGAACCCAGCGACGATTGAACAAGTAAACGAAGAAGGAATTTTTGTAACCAATGCGGGAGTTATTTTGCTTCACCCTTTTCTAAACTTATTTTTTTCAAATCTTCATCTGATTCATGAAGGTTCATTTGTGAATAAAAGAACCCATCAGAAAGCATTGTATCTCCTGCATTATTTGGCTACCGGAAATTCGGAACCAGAAGAGCATGAACTGGCGATTCCAAAAATTTTATGTGCATATCCATTGGAAATTCCAGTCAACAAGCTTGTTAAATTAACGTCCAAGGAATTAGACGAAGCGGAAAGCGTAATGATGTCTGCCATCGGCCAATGGGAAATCTTAAAAAGTACGTCACCGGATGGCTTGCGTGAAGGTTTCCTGAAGCGAAACGGAAAATTATTTACCAAAAACGGAAGTATGCATTTGCAGATGGAAGCAAGTTCTATTGATATGCTATTGGATTATTTGCCATGGAATTTAAGTGTCATTAAACTGCCCTGGATGAAAGAGGTATTGAATGTAACCTGGCGATAGGTCAGTAAAAGCAAAAAAGTAAAAACCGGTATCGCGGCTTAGAAAGTGTACAGCAAGCAAATAAATAATACGGTTTTTGATTTTAAAAAAAATCATTAAAAATGAAAGCTGCTCAACTTACAACTGCAGCAACACCTGCAAAGAAAAACAACCCTTTCTTCAACAAAGAAAGTGAGCAGGATTTTTTTCATTCTTCCATAAATGAGCAGCCCTTTTTTTCAAAAAGCAAAACAAATTCTTCATTTCCTATTCAAACCAAACTGACGATCGGTGCTCCAAATGATAGGTATGAAAAAGAAGCAGATGCTACCGCCGACAAAGTGGTACAACGCCTTTCACAGTCCGGCATTCAAACAAAACCATTTTCTTCCGATACAATGAATGCTCCATTTCTCCAAAAAAAATGTGCTCACTGTGAAGAAGAGCCAATAAAACAACAAATACAGAAGAAACCTGTTTTTCAAAGTAATGCGGAGCGACTTGACGATTATAAAAATATTCAACGAAAATGCGTTGAATGTGAGAAAGAAGAGAAGTTGCAAAAGAAAGAAAAGCAGGAAGATGCAGTAAAAGAACAAACACAGAGGAAACCGATTTTTGAAAGTAATGCAGAGCCACAGGAAGATTACAAAAATATTCAACGAAAATGTGCTGAATGTGAGAAAGAAGAGAAGTTGCAAAAGAAAGAAAAGCAGGAAGATACAGTAAAAGAAAAAATACGGAAGAAACCTATTTTTGAAAATAATGCGGAGCCACAGGGCAATTATAAAAATATTCAACGAAAATGCGCCGAATGTGAGAAAGAAGAGAAGTTGCAAAAGAAAAGTTCATCCAGCTCTTTGTCAACAACTCAAAATATTGAAAGCAGGCTCAGTTCTTCAAAAGGTTCCGGCGCACCTTTGCCACATGACACGCGCGCTGAAATGGAATCTTCATTTGGCACTGATTTTTCAGATGTGCGTATTCACAACGACAGTTCAGCAGTTCAAATGAGCAAGCATCTGAATGCACATGCATTTACGCATGGAAGGGATGTGTATTTTAATTCAGGAAAATATGATGCACATTCAAATTCGGGAAGACGTTTGCTGGCCCATGAATTGACGCACACTATACAACAAAGACAACATGCCAATGGTGTACAGCGTAATGCGACGGACACTCCATCAAGTGCGTTGTTGCCTGCACCTCCTTATAAAGTAAAAGGAATAGAATTTGATCCGACGGCTAAAATCCTGAAAATTCCAAACATTAATTTACCTGATTTTAAAAGAAGAAATGCGGCAAAGTATCAGTTGCCAATACATGCTTTGGAAGGAAGGCCAACTACCAGACAAGTCTTAAATTGGAATGAAGGTGTAAAAAGCTCAGTTAATGCGAAAGTCGCTGTTTTTTTAAGCTCAATTCAGAAACCAGCAGGTGATCGCTATTTTCTGAAATCAAAAAACAGTGAGTACCGCTTATTTGGTACCAAAGAAAACATACAAGCTTATACTTATATACCTGAATGGAACAGAAAAGGAATGAAGAATTATCATGAGGTAGACCATATTGTAGAAATGCAATTGGGGGGCCAGGATGTTATGGATAACTATGAACTGACGGATGCTACTGCGAACAATAGTTCAGGTATTGAAATCCAAAAAGAACGTTATAACAGAGTGGCAGAAGCATTGACTGAATTAAAACAGGCAAATGTGCCCGATCTCCCTAAAAATGATAAGGTAGCATCAAGAGAACTTGTGGTTATGTTTAATAAAGTTGCGAGTTGGAATCTGCCTTATTCGGGTGATGGGAAAATGTTTTGGACCAGAAATGAAATCGAAGAGGGAGTGCATTTGAAGCATTTGCGTGGTATGACTGCTAAAGAAATTGCTAAATCGCAAGGCACAGCGGATGAATTGGTTCTTTACGTGAATGAAAGGAGCGGAAGTCCCTTAAGATTGCCTATCCCGTTCACAAATGTTGTGACGAATTGGATACCGGGAATAGATGTCACGGCGTGTCCACCTCCTGATCAAAATGCGATGGATAACAAGAAATTCGGCACGTTGAACGTTCAGCTTAATAAGAATTTTTCAGCCTCGCTCAAATCAAATGCATCCTTTCCCGTTTCTTATAATAAAACACCGGGTTTGTTAAATACAGGGTACCTGACTTTTACGCAGGATCAGCGTGGCATTGCCGATTTATTAAGGTTTGAAGGGCTTAGCCCGGTAATCATTGAAGAATTCAGGTTAGATGAAAGGCTGGGCATCATACTTCATGGCAAGATTCATACGAATATTCCTCTTATCAAAGATTCTGATATTGACCTCAGTGTCGAGGGTAAAGATGTCATGATAAGTAAAACTTTTTCTTCCGGAGAAATAAAAGGATTACCAAATCCATTGAAAGTTACAGACGTCAGCCTGATGCTATTCGCAAGTACAAAATTTGGTTTTGGAGTTCAGGGTAATGTTGAATTTGAAATTGAAAAGCTCGGAAAGGGAAATGTAAAAGGTTTGGGAGCAACAAGAGAAGGTTTTGGGGTTTCCGGAGAATTTATTTTTGATAGTAAGAAGTTTGAAGGTTCAAAAATTGGCTTTGAATATAAAAATCAAAAATGGGCGATCAACGGAACTATTCAGGTTGCCAAAGGAAGTATCAAAGGTGTTAAATCAGGTTCCCTGACTATTAAATATGAATCCGAAAAAATTACAGCAAATGGTGAAGTGATTTTAAGCGTTCCCGGTATTGAAAAAGTTACCCTTGACGCTGAGTTCGAAAAAAACGGAGACTTTATTATAAACGGTGGAGTAGATCTGAAAAAATTGCCGGGTATTAAAGGTGGGCATGTAGATGTTTCTATAGCATCCAGGAAAGAGGAAAACGATGTTAAACTTAAAGTTGCAGGAAAAGCCAGTCCCGATTTTCCGAATGTTCCTAGCCTCAATACAGAGTTATCGGTTTTATATGATGATGGGCTATTTGAAATAAGAACTAAAGTTCAATATCAAAAAGGCAAATTTGATGGAACAATTGATGTAGGTGTTACTAATAAATCCGTTGATGAAAAAGGCCAGCCACACGGAGACCCGAATGAAGGAAAGGAACTTATAGTATTTGGTTTCGGGTCCTTAACTGTAACATTATTTAAAAACATTAAAGGCACCGTTACTGTCAGGCTCACTCCTGAAAAAGAAGTTTTGGTAGGCGGTGACATCGAAATAAAAGACGTTAAACCATTTGGTGAAGGTTATCATCCTCCGGATAAAGAATTGGTTAAATTTCCACGCATTACTATTCCATTAGTCGGCCTCCCGGGACTTAGCATTTCAGCATTTATTGATGGGGGTGTTTACTTTAAATTTAGCTGGGATCCACTTGTTTTAAAAGAACTGAAAGTAGGATTTAAAGA
>Ga0207652_10000477_pt1 | contig 41106 bp, 74 predicted proteins | sample KBSC63BmetaG_FD_184334 | JGI IMG/M metagenome (GOLD analysis project Ga0207652, IMG submission 184334) | Corn rhizosphere microbial communities from Kellogg Biological Station, Michigan, USA - KBS C6-3B metaG (SPAdes) (version 2) | ecosystem: Host-associated > Plants > Roots > Rhizosphere ...
AGCCGAAGCGCATGGAATGGGTCTGGGATGTCGAGCCGACCGTCGAGTGGCTCGAGGCCGAGCTCGAGCGCAGGAGGGGCGATGCCTGACAACGCGACTCGTCATCCCATGGTGACGCGCTACCGGCGCCTGCGGAACCGCTACCGCCATGCGATGCGCACGACGCTGCCGCGCTCGCGCGTCCTATCCCTGCTGTGGGCCATCGAAAGGAAGCCATGAGCATCTGCTGCCATTACGACGAGGGATACGAGGACGGCCTCGACGCCGCGAAGACGGACGGTATGGGAGAAGGCTTGTCGAACGACTGCGCCGATCTGCTCGAGCGTGTAGCCGAGGCGCTGTACGCCGTCGACCCGCTCAGCATGATCGCGCTCGAGTGCCAGCAACTCCGCAAGGAGATCCGCGAGTGTCTACGCCCCGGAGCGCGCCTGTGAACCATGGGTCTTCGCATTGTGCGGTGACTCTGTGAGCCTCGCACACCCCAAAGTGGGGATGGACGTCGAGATCCGCGACACCGCCGGCCGGTGGATGATCATCGCCTTCGGAGCTAGCCGCGCTGTGCGGGTGGCGAGTCTTGAGTGGCCGGGCGACGTCAGGTGGGTGGGGTTGGGCGAGTTGCGGGAGGCGTGGCCGCCGAGCTACCTCTCGCCGATCGAAAGGCTTGCGGATGCCGGTCGTTAGACTGGCCGTGGCGAGCGTGCGCCCTGGCGCGACCGCTCGTCCGCCCCTCGCTGTGAGAGGCGAGGGGTACCGGGATGGACGGGCCGGGGGACGCTACCCGCGCCCGTCCGCCCGGTCGTCTATTCTGTGTATCGCGAACGCCTGTTCGCCCCGCTCTCTCACGCGGGACTGCCAGGAGAGGACATGCCGGTGAGCGGCTATATCGTCATCCCGAACTGGGAGCGGTTCCAGCAGGCGCGCCCGAACGCGACGTGGATCAAGCTCCATCTCGACCTGCTCGGAAACGATGCATGGTTCGACCTGTCGCCGGCCGACCGATGCCTCCTCATAACCATCTGGATGCTCGCTGGAAGGTACGGCAATGGCCGCGTCAAAGCCGACCGAAGGTGGCTCCAAGGGCAGGCTAACTTGCCTCTATCGAACCGCTATCGCGGTCTTGAACGGCTCAACCATGCGGGTTTCATCGAGTTTATTGGCGTCCCTCGCGCGGGCGCGACTAGAGAAGAAGGTTCTAAAGAACCTATAGAGGAGAAGCGCGCGCGCCCGGATGCCGCAAAGAGCGGCACCGAGCGGCGCTCAGAGGAAGAGCCCGCGGCGTGGTCGACCGCGCCGGATGGTCTTGCCAGGCTCGGCTCCGTTTTCAACCGCGGCGACCTCGCCGCCTAACCCGAGGGACACCACATGATCTGCTGGACGATCATTGACCAACCACTGCGACGCGGAGACACGATCAGCGTCGACGCCGACGGCCTGCGGATCAGCCGCACGCGGTGGCACCGCATCCGGAACCGGGGCGGCCTGTGACTCGCCTCCGCGAAGTCCAAGCCCGGATCGTCCACCTGTCGCCGCGGTTGGAGGTCATCGTCCGGCCGAACGGGAGCCTGACGTTCATCCGCGACGGCCGTGACGGCTACCCGTTGAGCGACCGCGAGGCGAAGCTGCTCCGAGCCGCGTTGGAGGAGGGCGAGTGAAGCGTCGGAGATGGACGCGCGACGACGCCATCCGGGCGCTCCAGGCTCACGCCGAGCGGACAGGACGCACGGCGACGTGTCGCCAGCTCCACCCGCCGCTACCGACGCAGGGGACGCTCGAACGGTTGTTCGGGTCGGTGAATGGGGCGATGCGGGCGGCGGGGTTGCCGACTCGTGGTGTGGGCAGGCCGCGCTTGTCAGGCAGGCCGCCGACGGCGGAGTCCTTCCATTCGGAGCCGGTGTTACGGAAAGCGGATCGGGCGGCTTGACAAGCGGAGTAGAAGTGTGTATTCTTGGTGGTGATGAACCTAGAGGGACACCACGATCACCAGGAGGACACCGTGGCCGACACCACGACTCCCTTCGGGAACAAGGCCGACGACGAATCGCCCTTCGTCGAGTCAGAGCCGCCCGACGACTACCCCAGCCACCCCGCCGACGACTCGTATTGGCAGGAGATGCAGCGCGCCGAGATCGGCGAGGAGATGCGCCAGTTGTGGGGCGACGGGCCGTCTGGGCGGATGCTCAGGGGCGCAGAGTTGAAGCGGTGGGAGCAGCTCGAAGAGCAGCTCTCCAAGTTGGACGAGGCGGCGTGATGAAGCGCCAGCACCACAGCGACCTCACCCGCCGCCTCGCCCTGAGCCTCGTGCAGAAGGTGGGCGAGGAGCAAGCGAGCCGCCGGTTGGGCATCAAGAAGACGCAGCTCCGCAGGTGGGCGCACAAGGTGGAGGCGTGAACGATGTTCAACTACCTCATCGGCTGGATGGCCATCCTCGTAGTCGCCGCGCTGATCGTCTGGACGTGGCCGACGAGCGGCCTCATCATCACGGGCGCAGCCGTCATGGCGACGCTGGGCGTCCACCTCTGGGCGGCGGTGCGACGGTGAGCCGGTTCACATTCGAGCATCCGCCCGGCCCCGGCGACGCGATCTACGACGAGGCGAAGGGCGACGAGGCCGGCCCCGCCGCCGTCGCCAAGATCGGCCACGCCCAGACGTGGATCGCTGGCGTCGCCTACGAGCATGACCGCATCCTCGACCTGCTGCACCGCGAGGGGATGACGGCCGCGATCCACCTGATCTCCGCCTGAATGAGGCCCACCGGCAAGGGCCGAAACCGCCGATTAGCGGCGGTCGCGGAAGCCACAGAAAGCGAGGGACACCACAATGCACAAGGACTCCGCACAGACGAAGACTCCCGGTTGGGAGGGCACACAAGAGATCGACGAGCGGTGGATGCAGGACTGGGTCGAGTACGGCCTGTCGCAGCTCGGCGTCTACCTCGGCAACCACGCCCGCTTCCAGGCGTGGCGTTTGGAGAACGGGCGATGACCGTCCTCCTCGAATCGAACCTCCCCGACGGGACGCGCCTCTTCCTGACCGCGCTCGGCGACGGCGAGACGTTCATCACCGGCATCGAGCACGACGGCGCGATCACAGACACGCGCGTCTTCCCGCTCGGCGAACTCAAGGAAGCCATCCACGACTGGCAGGCGCGGCGGGTCGCGTGTTGACCGCCGCCCTCCTCTTCCTCGGCGTGTCGGGTGGCGTCGTCGTCGGCTGGGTCGCCGCGTGCGAGTGGTACGAACGCCACCCAGTCCAGATCACCCCGCCAGGCCAGCGCTACGCGGACGACTTCGCTGAGCACCTCAGCGGCCGGGTCTACGACCAGGCCATCTACGCCCCCCAGACGAACGGCCCGCTCGCAGAGCGGTGGGGATGTTACCGCGACGCCAGCTAGGCGTCGGACACCACACAGAAGGGCACCCGACATGCACCGCATCACCACCATCATCGCCACCCTCCTCGTGGCGCTCACCCTCAGCGCCATCGCCGTCGCGGCGACGCACGAGACGGCGAGCTTCATCCCGACGGGCGCACCCGCCGGCTACCTGAAGATCAACCCGCAGACGTGCCGGTTCCTCCACCCAGAGATCGACGTGCGGCCGAACGCGATGGAGCGCTACGCCCGCGCCGAAGACTCGCGCGACGACGTGAAGCTCTCCTGCCTGACGCGGAAGCTGGACACGCCGCCGAAGATCACGCCGCCGCCGGCCGACACGTGTTGGACGACGCCGCCGCCCGTCACCGAGGCGAAGCCGGATCGGCAGGGCTTCCACGACGAGACCGGCGCCAAGGCGCTCGACGCGTGGGCCGTCAGCCTCGCAGCGTGTGAGGCCGCCCGCAACGCCCGCTAGGCCGCAACCTTTCCCACCTCCCGCGACTCGACGCGGGATAGTCAGGTAGGAACCGGCCCACGGCGCCGCCGTGTCCTGATTGGGATTGCCGGGTGGGAATCATCACGACGAAGGGCCGCTCCACATCGGGGCGGCCCTTCGCGTTGGGCGACTAGCAGGCGCAGAGCCCGGGGGCTCTTCATCGCCCTATGGAGACGACGGTGGGGGCGTGGGCGGGGACACCACGTCACACAGCCCCCGCCCCCACACCCCACAGGATACCCGAACGGCGCGATGAGCGGATCGGGTGGGTGGAAATCCGGCGCGACTGTTACGCTTTTCGTCATGCTCACCACCTGGGAGCGCGAAGAGCTCGCCGGCCGGATCTCGCGGAGCATCCACCACATCGCGCATCGCCACCACCCGATGATCCCGCTCGACGCGGACGACCTCTACCAGGAGGGCATGGTGCGCGTCCTCGCCCTCCTCGACAGGATGGACTCGCCGCCCGCGGATTGGTTGGAGTGGCGGTCGGCGGCGATGAGTGCCGCGAACTTCGGGATGGTCGACGCGATCCGCAAGGCCCGGTGGGGACGCAAGAACAAGGGCGGCGTCGACGGCCTCCCCCCGCCACTCCACCTTGAAGCGATCACCAACGACGATGGCGACCCGCTCCTGGGAGACCTCCTCGCCGACCCCAACGTCGACATCGAGGGCGACGCCGTCCGCCAGGCTCGCGTCCGCGAAGCCGTCGCCGTCCTGTGCCGGATGGGGAACCGCAGACGCGCGCAGATGATCGCGTTATGGGCGAACGGCGCGTCTATGACCCAGATCGCGGACAGGTACGGCGTCACCGAGAGCCGCGTGTCTCAGATCATCGACCTGGGCGGCTCGCGTGTCACCCGCTGACCCGAAACCCGAGCGGCGCATCGTCAACCCCGCCGCGTGCCGCGCCAAAGTCTTGCTCGAAGGCGTCTGCCGCCTCTGCCCCCAACAGCGCTACCTCGAAGGGCACCACATCGTCGCGCGCAGCAGGGGCGGAGACGACATAGCCGACAACATCGTCACGCTCTGCGACCGTTGCCACGAAGCCATCGAACGCCGCCGCCCCGGTTGGCGCTTCCGACTCCGCATCGCCCTCGAAGCACCCGAGCAAGCCTACGCGGTGGCGAAGTGCGGAGAGGCGTGGCTCGACCGGGTGTACGCATGACGCCGCCGATCCGCCAACGCCCCCAACCCGAACACACCCACCCCCAAGTCTTCGTCGTCGCCGGCCGTCCCCGCCCGAAAGCCCGACCCCGCATCGTCCACACCAACCAGGCGACCGTCCGCGTCTACACGCCCAGCAGCGCACACGAGCACGCGTTGGCGTGGGAGTTCCGCGCCCAACGCTCATACAAAGCCAGCGGCCCGGTCGGCGTCACGATCACCATCGTCGAACGCAAATGGCGCGGCGACATCGACAACCTCGCCAAACTCATCCTCGACGCCCTCGTCAAAGCCGAAGTTCTCGGCGACGACCGGCAGGTCGAGAGCCTCGTCTGCGCCCGCCATCACGGCGACGAAGAGTTGACCCGCGTCGTCGTGACGCCGGCCGTGGTGCCGCGGTGAAGTACCGCACCATCGTCGCCGACCCGCCGTGGCCCTACCCGGATGGCTGGGGCCGGCCGCCCGGCGGACACGGCGCGAACATGGCCGTCCGCCGTGGGCTCGCCTTGCAACTCCGCGAGCGCAAGCCGCTGCCCTACCCGTCGATGACCCTCGATGAGATCAGCGCCCTGCCGGTGCGCGACCTCGCCCATCCCGAAGGTGCCCATGTCTACATGTGGACGACGAACCGCTACCTTCCGGACGCGTTCGGCATCTTCGAGGCATGGGGAGTCCGGTATGGGCAGACGCTCGTGTGGTGCAAGACGCCGATGGGCAACGGCCTCGGCGGCGACTACATGGTGTCGACAGAGTTCATCCTGTACGGGCGCATCGGTACGCTGAAGCGCCTCGGCGTGCGGGTCAACTCGACGTGGTTCAACTGGCCGCGCATGTATCGCCAACACAGCCGCAAGCCGGACGCCTTCCTCGACATGGTCGAACGGGTCAGCCCCGGGCCTTACCTTGAGATGTTCGCTCGCCGGCAACGCCTCGGTTGGGATACGTGGGGGAACCAGGCGCTCGGCCATGTCGACCCGGGCGTCCTACCCGCCGCCTAACAGCATCCGACCCGACGGTGTGTCTAGCGACGCTGTCGGCCTCTTCTTCGCGCTCATCGTCCTCGCCTATTGGGGCGTCCCCATCTTGCACGCCCGCCATCTTGCGAACATGGCGAAGCGCGAGGAGTGCCAGCGGATCGGCCATGTGTTCGGCGAGCCGTTCTTCGCGATGGGATCCAAGATGCGCAACTGCCGGCGCTGCAAGCATCAGCAACATTGGCGATCGGAAACCCAGGAGTGGGTGTGAACCACAAACGCGGACGCTGCAAGAACCGTCGCGCCGGTTGCCTGCTCTGCAAGCCGCACAAGGCGAACGGCGCCGACCGCCGCACCGTGCAGGAGTTGCGACGCGACCATGCAGACGCCGCGGATCAGCGTGCGTAGGCCGCGTGCGTAGCCCACGACCACTCCACTAGACCACGACGCCACATCGCGGGTTCGACGGCGGAGACGGCGATCTACAGCGTCGGCCTACCCATCCGCGCCCCGACCTCCGACATGCGGGCATCCCGACGAACGCTTGGAGGCCGAACATGCCCGCAACCACACTCAAGAACGAGCCCGGCACCTACGCCAGGAACGGCCTCATCGTCATCCACGACGAGAAGCGCCTCGGCCGCGCCAGGATCATCCTCCGCCGCGGCCCTGACAACCACATCGACCTGTCGGCCTGGGTGCAGCGCGTCGAGACGATCTGCCAGGTCGATGACGTCGACCGGCACGTCGTCACGTTCATCAGCGGCGTCATGCCCGATGGCGAACAGGCGTAACTCGAAGGCCGAGGCGGACGAGGTACGAGCCGCCGAACTTCGCAGCCACGCCGTCGACCTCAAGAAGGCCGGTCACACCTACCGCGAGATCGCCTCCCAACTCGGCGTCAGTCTCGCCGCCGCTCACGGCTACGTGAAGCAGGCCGTCGCCGACCTCGCCGAGCATACGTTGGAGGAGACTGAGGACATGCGCCGCTTGGAGAACGAGCGGTTGGAGGCGATCCAGGTGAAGTTGTGGCCCGAGCGCGGCGACCCGAAAGTCGCATCCGTCCTCGTCCAACTCTCGCGCAGGCGCGCGGCGATCAACGGGTTGGACAGGCCGAAGAAGCTTGAGGTGGGTGGCGACCTCGGTCTCCGCGTCGACGTCTCCAGGTTGACGCCCGAGCAGCAGGCCCAACTCGACGCGCTCCTGGCTGACGCTGGCGTCGAGTGACGCTCTACCTCGGTACCGGCATGGCGACCCGCGCCGCCCTCGCCCTGGACAATTTGGGGATCTTCGTCCGCCAAGCGTGGGAAGTGATCGAGCCGGGCACGCCCTACGTGTCTGGCGACCACGTCGACTTGATGTGCCGCGCGCTGGAAGAGCTCGACCGCGGCGAGATCAAACGCCTCCTCATCAACGTCCCGCCCAGGCACATGAAGAGCCGCCTCGTGTCCGTGTTCTACCCGGCGTGGGCGCTCGCCCGAGACCCGACGCGACGCCTCATGTTCGCCAGCTACGCCAGCGACCTCTCCAGGCGTGACTCGATCGACACGCGCACCATCATCGAATCCTCGTGGTATCAGGAGCGGTGGGGCGCGAAGGTGAAGCTCACGCATGACCAGAACACGACGACCAGGTTCGCGACGACGGAGCGCGGCTACCGCATCGCCACCTCGGTCGGCGGGTCGGTCACCGGGCTTGGTGGCGACGTCCTCGTCATCGACGATCCGCACAAGGCGGACGAGGCCGCGAGCCAGGCGAACCGCGAGGCGGTGATGCGGTGGTTCGACCAGGCATGGTCGACGCGCCTGAACGATCCGAAAACCTCGCGGATGGTCATCATCATGCAGCGCCTCCACGAAGAAGACCTCGCCGGCCACGTCCTCCAAAAGGGCGGCTGGGAACACCTCTGCCTCCCCGCCGAGTGGGATGCGAAACATCCGTACCGGTCGGTGCGCGACTGGCGCACCACCGACGGCGAGCTCCTCTGGCCGGCACGGGTTGGCCCGGCGGAGATCGAGCAGCAGAAGCTCGACCTCGGATCCTATGGCGCGGCCGGCCAGCTCCAACAGCTCCCAGCGCCGGGCGAGGGCGGCGAGGTGAAGCGCGAGTGGTGGCGCTACTACAAGGAACTCCCGGCGGAGTGCGACCGGATCATCTGCTCATGGGACACCAGTTTCACCGACGCGAAGACGAGTGATTATGCGGTCGGCCAGGTGTGGGCTCGTGTCGGCGCGCGCTACTACCTTCTCGCCCAGATCCGCGAACGGATGACGTTCACCGAGGCCCGCGACGCGACGATCCAGCAGTATGCGAGCGTCGTCGACGAGGCCGGGAGCTGCGACCTCGTGCTCGTGGAGAAGGCGGCGAACGGCCCCGCGTTGATCGACGTCCTCCACTCGGTGATCCCGTGCGTCCTCCCCGTCAAACCAAGGGACTCGAAGGTGGCGCGCGCCAGGGCCGTCGCGCCGACGATCGAAGCCGGCAACGTCTACCTGCCCGACCCGAGTATCGCGCCGTGGATCGGCGACTACGTCAACGAGTGGAGCGTCTTCCCGCTCGGCGCGCACGACGACCAGGTCGACGCCACGTCGCAGGCGTTGCAGTGGTTGAAGCTCGACACTCCCGCCGGCACGACGACGCTGCGCAGGGCCGAGATCATCGACGGCGACGCCGACCCGCGCATCTCCTAGGCCTACCCGGCCGCTAGGGCCGCTCCGACCGGCGCGGTATGGCTCGTATGCCCAAGGTGCTGAACCGCGACCAAACCCCGGGCTACATCTCGGAGCACTCCCCAGCCTACCGCGGCGGCTACGTCACCGACGTCAACCGCGACTACACGCCGGGCATCCTCCTCCAAGCCCTCGTCGACGCGCTCACCCCCCACGGCAAATACAGGGCCGCCGTCCACGCCAAGGCATGGGCCGCCTACAACGGCGAACACCCCCGCAGCTTGCAGAAGGACACGACGGACAACACCGACGACGACGTCCGCATCAACTTCCCGCGCCTCGCCATCGAGACGGGCGTCACCTACTTGTTCGGCAAGCCGTTCACCATCCAAACCGGCGACGAGACGCAGACCGACATGCCCGAGGAAGAGCTTCTCGACGCGTTTTGGAAGCCGACGGGCGACGGCCTCGTCCGCCTCCAGAAGGCGAGCAAGTATGGCGGCATCAGCGGCCACGTCGTCGTGAAGCTCCAGCCCGACCCGGACAAGCCCGGCCCGCCGCGGTTGATCGTGTGTAACCCGACGGCGTTCGAGGCGAAGACGGAGCGCGACGACGCCGACCTCGTCTACGAGTACGACCTCCTCTGGGCCTACGACGACGCGAGCGGCACGATCCTCCGCCGGCAGCGCCACGTCAAGAACGACTCGGGCCTGTCGTGGACGATCGTCGACGAGCAAGCCTTCATCGAGACCGCCGGCCAACCCCCCATCTGGATCACGCTCGACTCGGTGACGTGGGCATGGCCGTTCCCCGCGGTGTACGACTGTCAGAACCTCCCCGACGTCGGCTACTACGGCGCGCCAGACTTGACGCAAGACGTCATCGACCTCGCCTACTCAGGCAACCGCAACGCGAGCAACCTGAACCGGATGGTGCGCCTCTTCGCCCACCCCCGATATGTGGGGATGGGGTTGGGGACGCTTGGTGCGGTCACGATGCGGCCCGGCGAGTTCCTCAACTTCCCCAGCGACGAGGCGAAGGTGCAAGCCCTCGCCGAGTATGGAGACATCGCGGGAGCCCTCCAGTTCGGAGACTCGCTGCGCCAGGCGTTCATGATGCTCGCCCACACCCCCGAGGTCGCGACCGGGAAGCTGGAGAACATCGGCCAGCTCTCCGGCCTTGCGATCCAGATCCTCTACGGCCCGCTCGTCGCCCGCATCGAGTTGAAGCGCCTCACCTACGGCGGACTCATCGACAAAGTCTCCGCGGCCGTCCTCGCGATGGGCGGATACGACCCCGAAACGCCGGTCGCGCTCAACTGGCCCGAAGTCGTCCCCACCGACCCGGTCGCCGAGGGCCAGTCTCTGATCCAGGATGAGCAGCTCGGCGCGTCGAAGCGGACGCTCCTCCAGAAGCGCGGCTATGACCCGGATGTGGAGGAGCAGCAGCGCGGCGCGGAGCAGGATGCGGCGATCGAAGCAGCGCAGCACTTGGCGGATCGCGGCGAAGGGCCGGGCGGCCTCGCCCCGCAGGCTGAATGACTGTCCGCGAAGCCGCGGAGCGTTACCGCGAGCGCCTCGCCGGCCACGACCAAGCCGCCGCGCGCACCATCACGCTCGCATGGCGCGGCCACCTCGCCGAACTCCACACCCGCCTCCAAGCGCTGATCCGGGAGATGGAGGAGCATCCCGAGCTCGCCTACCCCGCCATCCGACGCCTCGCCTCGTATCAAGCGCTCGACGCGGAGATCCTGCGAGCGATGACCAGCGTCGGCGTGGCGGCGGCTGACGCGACGATCCGCGGCCAGGCGCTCGCCATCGACACGAGCCTCACCGCCGCGCGCCGGTTGACGTTGTTGCAGGGCGAGGAGGAGTGGACTCCGATCGAGCGCCTCGCCGCCGTCTCGCTCGGCGACACCGCCGAGACGATCCAACTCTTGCGCGCCACATGGTCAGCCGGCGGGGATGATGCTCGGAGGACGCTGGCCGGCGCGATCCTCTCCAGGCAGTCACCCCGACGGGTGGCCGTGCTCATGAACCGCGCGTTCGGCACGCCCCTCCCCCGCGCTTTGACCATCTCCAGGACGGAGATCCTCCGCGCCGCCCGCGAAGCCTCACGGCAGAGCTACATCCAGAACCGGCACCTGTTGGTCGGCTGGACGTGGCTGAGCGCGATGGACGACCGCACCTGCCCATACTGCTGGAGCCAGACGGGCACCCACCACCCCGTCACCGACGAACTCGTCAGCCACCCCAACTGTCGGTGCGTGATGGTGCCCGACACGGGTCGCCTCTCGATGCCGAACGGCGTCGAAGCGTTCGGCCGGCTATCGGCGGCGCGCCAAGCGAAGATCCTCGGCCCGAAAGCGTACGCCGCCTATAAGAGCGGCGAGATCACGCTCGCCGACCTCGCCGGCACGCGGGTGGATCCAAGGTGGGGCGAAGTCGGCTACACGCGGTCGGTCTCAGCCGCGCGATCCTGAGCTTCCAGCGCGGGCATCGGGCAGGCCGGGTCATCCCACTTCTCGCCATCCCAACACGACTCCCACAGGAACCCCTCGACCTCGTCGCCGATCGCGCCGCACACCGGGCACGGCTTGCCTGCTGCCAGGAAGTCGTCTACGGCCACAGCGCCCACACCATGAAGCCGATGAACAGGATGAAGCAGAGCGCGAAGAAGCAGGCGGTAATCGCCTTCCCCACGTCCGCGACCTGCTGACCCCGGTTCGGCACGCCGCCGATCATAGCGGCCTCGCGTTCACGATGATCGCGTCGGGGATCCGGCGCTTCCACGCCGACCCAACCGTCGCGCCCACCAAATGGCCGACCTGGGTGCGCGACCCCGTGTTGTGCGAGCCGCGGAGCGTCCACATCAACGCCGCGCCGCCCGAGTCGAACGTGATCGCCGTCTTGGCTCCCATATTGACGAGGATCTGCGCAGCCAACGGCATCGATGCGTGACTGATCTCGACCAGGCCGACGCGGCCGTTCCGGAAGACGACGAGGTTCGACCGGCTGCACCCGTAGACGCCGTCGGTGCCGCGAGCTCCACAAGCCCACTGTTTCGGCGTCACCCACGGCGCGGTCAAAAACGATTGGGCGCGCCCGGCGACGACGAGGTAGGCGAGGCCATTCATGATCGACGCCGCTCCATGCCGGCGAGCGGCGCGGGCACCGAAGACGACGCGGCCGTTCCGGAGAAAGCCGACGGCGGGCGCGTCCATCACGCCGCGGATCCTGCGGCCCTGCGCGAAAACCGTGCCCGACGGCCGGTAGGTGGCTGGGCGCGTCTGGTACGTGCCGCCGTTGATCGCGCAGACGGCGCGCGAGCGGTGCTGGCCGGCCATCGCCCAACCCGGAACGGTGTGGAGGCGTTTGGAGTAGCGGACGAGGCCGCGGACGCGGTTGTCGCCGGGGCGCCATGAGCAGACGCGGACGTGGTGGCCGTAGACGATGAGGCCGTGCGTGCGGATCGTCGTCTTGGCGTTGAGGAAGGTGGCGGTGGGGTGGGCGTAGCTGGGCGCGGCGAACGCGGTGGCGAAGACGAAGACGCCGAGCGCGCAGCCGAGCAGGTAGCGGCATGTGGCAGTTTGGAGCATGGTGTGGTGTCCCTCGCTAGTTGTCGGGTGGCGATACAACCCGACTATACACACTTCCGGGATGGTGCGCAACGATAAACGGAGTGATCGTGTGGAAATCCGGAGCGGGCGCTACGATTAGTGCCGGTGGACGAGGCTCACGCCGACGCGCTCAAAGCATGGCGACACTCAGTCATGGACGCCTTACAGGCGTGCGGGCCATGCCCATCTGAGCGCGACGATGCGATCGAGGGCGGCATCCTCAGCCGGTGGATCGTGGTGCAGGAGTGGGTCGACCATGACGGGTCGGAATGGCTGCACGCTACGACGGGGCAGGGGGATGGGACGTGTACGCCGCCGTGGTGGACGGAGGGAGCTCTCGGCTACGCCTTCCGCGACACGGGAGACGACGATTGAGCACGATCGAGCGGCCACACACCCAGCCGCTCCGCCGGCCGCATGACCCGAACCGGCTGGCTGAGGAACACCTCGGCCTCGTCCATAGCGCGCTTCGCCGGCACCGCGCCGTCTACCCCGTCACGATGGACGACCTCGAATCCGCCGCGATGCTCGCCCTCGTCCAAGCGTCGAGGCGGTGGAACTCTGAGCGCGGCGTCCCGTTCACCGCCTACGCGCGCAGAAGGATCGACGGCGCGATCGTCGACGAGATCCGAAGGGTCAGGTACGGCCACACTCACGGTGAAGCTGACCCTCAGCCCGTCAGTACGAGCGACCACGAGTCGGCGGGCGCGACGACCGACAAGCCGGTGGAGGATCCCCAGCCGCTGCTCGACCAGATGACGCCGAGGCAGCGCCTCGTCGTCCAACTCCGCGAAGAGGGCTACTCCACCCACGAGATCGCCGAACGCCTCGGCGTGTCGAGCCGCGCGGTGCGGGCGGTGTCGTGGGCGGGGATGTGGCGCGCCGGCATCATGCCCAGCCGCCCACACCTCATCACCCGCGAAGACCTCTACGTCCTCGCCATGAACGCGGAAGGCGTCCCATTGTTGGAGCAGGCGGCGAGGGTGGGGAAGACGTATGAGGGCGTGAAGAAGCAGCGGATCCGCGTGATGCAGAAGCTCGGCGCAAGGTCGATCAGCGACGCGGTGGAGAAGGCGCGCGCTCTCGGCTTGCTCGATGCCGGCGAGGGGCAGCAACAGCTTTTCGGGTAGGCATTCTGCGCACCAGGGGTCTGTTCCCCCTTCACCAGAATGTCTCGCGGGCGCTCGGCTACCAACCGGGCGCCCGCGGCTTTTTCTGGGTAGGTGCCTACCGCCTAGTCCTCGTGTTCCGACACGGGGTCGATACGAAGCACCCACGTATGGGTGACCCCAGGAGGGAAGGAACACGATGACCGCACCTACGCACACCCAGGACGCAGCCGCCACCGCTTGGCGGATCGTCGGCTGCGACCCGTCTGACCCCTACATCGCCGAGCTGATCCAGCGCGGCGCGGGGCCGATGTGCGGCGGTGCCCCCGAGACGCTCACCCCAGAACAGGAAGCCGCCGCAGCCGCCAAGGCCGCGGAGGACGCCGCCGCGGAAGCCGCGAAAGCTGCCGCTGAGGGCGAGTCGGCGAAGCTCATCAAGGAACTCCGCGCAGAAGCCGCCGCCCGCAGGGTGGAGGCGAAGGAGCTCCGTGATCGGCTGAAGGTCATCGAGGACGAGCGCAAGACGCAGGAGCAGCGCGACGCCGAAGCAGCCCAGGCGGCAGCCAAGGCCGAGCGTGACCGCGAAGCCCAGGAGGCGAAGCGATGGTCAGCCCTGCGCGACCAGGCGATCCGCGGACAGATCCGCGGCCTCGCCACCGAACTCCAGATCCACGACGCGGACGCCGTCCAGGCGCTCCTCCCCAAGGACTTGGAGGTCGACGACCTCGGCGTGCCGATCAACTTGGACGCCGCGGTTCGGAAGCTCGTTCAGGACAAGCCGTTCCTCGCCAAGACGGGCGCAGGATCGGCCGGCAATCCGTCACGAGAGTCGCAGACGCCGACGGCGGCCGACCTCGCCAAGATGACCCCGCACGAGAAACTCGCACACGCGTACGCGCAGGGGTCAACCTCCTCCTGACCCTGAAAGGGCACTAGATCATGGCCGTTACCCTTGCACAGTCCGCCAACCTCTCGCTGAACACGCTTCAGCGCGGCGTGATCGAGACGTTCGTCGAGCTCTCGCCGATCCTCGACCGCCTCCCGCTCATGGAGGTCGAAGGCAACGCCTACGCCTACAACGAGGAAGCATCGCTGCCCGCGGTCGCGTTCCGCGCCGTCAACGGCTCCTACACCGAGGCGACGGGCACCGTCAACCAGAAGACGGAGATCCTCACGATCCTCGGTGGCGACGCGTACGTCGACCGGTTCATCGAGCAGACGCGGTCGAACTTCAACGATCAGCGCGCCGTCCAGACGCGGCTCCTCGCCAAGTCGGCTGTCCAGCGGTTCCAGTGGCAGTTCTTCAACGGTGACTCGTCGTCGGACGCCAACTCGTTCGACGGCCTGAAGAAGCGCCTCACGGGCGGCCAGGTGCTGACCGCCGGCACGAACGGCCTCCCCGTCGTCGGGAACGGCACGACCGACTGCGACGCCTTCTTCGACCAGCTCGACCAGCTCATCAACGCCGTCCGCCTCTCCGGCGGTGGCGACCCGGACGCGATGTACGCCAACTCGTCGATCATGACGAAGATCCGCGGCGCGATGCGCAGGAAGCTGCTCTACCAGAACTCGGCCGGCGTCGACCAGTTCGGCAAGACGGCCGTCGTCTACAACGGCATCCCGATCCTCGACGCGGGCCTCGACGGGCAGGGCAACCTGTCTCTGCCGCAGACGGAGACGCAGGGCACGAGCGCCGGCATCTGCTCGTCGATCTACGCGGTGAAGTGGGGGCAGGGCGAGGGCGACATCGGCGTCACCGGCCTCACCAACGGCGGCGTGTCCGTCCGCGATCTGGGCGAGCTCCAGACGAAGCCGAGCTACGCGACGCGGATCGAGTTCTACGTCGGGATGGCGATCTTCAACGGCAAGTCGGCTGCCCGCCTCCAGGGCATCCTCAACTCGTAGCCCATACCCCACCCCAAAGGGAGGCGGGTCGCCCCGACAGCGGCCCGCCCCCCCGGATAATCGAAGGGAGCCACACGATGGCGTCAGCAACGAAGGCGAAGGGCGGCGGCGTGACCGTCGCGTTCGAGGCGGAAGAGGTCGAGGCGCTCCTCCACGCCGCGAAGGGCAGCATCCTCCACGACGTGTACCTCGCCGTCAAGGCGCTCGGGTTCGAGCACGTCGACGGCGGCGCTCCGCAGGACGAGGCGTAGATCGTGGCCGACCCGACCTGCCACAACTGTCCCGAGGGGAAGCGCGTCGAGCGGTACGACCATCCGTGCCACGACTCGGCGAGCGGCCAGATCACCCACTACGTCCACGTCGCGCGGTGCCAGGAGTGCGGCAACCAGACGGTGAACGATGAGCCCGCCGAGTCTCCGAACATGACGCGGAGTTTCGAGGAGACGGTGAGCGGCGGCGAGCGCGTCACCCGCAAGTCGCGGCGGGGCGAGCCGATCGGCCCGCCGGCCGGCGCGATCCGCGGTGCCTAACGCGATCGGCATCGGCCGCAGAGTAGGCGGCGTCCTCGCCGGCTCGCTGCCCAACCCGACGTTCGAGCAGATCCGCAGCGGGACGACGGCGCAGCGCGGCGACCCCGCCTCCTACCTCGGCCGCCTCTACGCGGACAGGACGACGCTTCAACTCCTCCAGAGCGACGGGACGAGTTGGAACGTCATCGCCGGATAGCCGGCGTAACGGCCTACCTCTTGCCGTGTGGTGGCCGACCCGCGGCTATGCCGCCGCGCCTCCACGCCGACCGCCTCAACGCTCTCGAACTCCAGGTCGACCAGCAAGACGCGCGGATCCTCGAACTTGAGGCGGCGATGGCGATCCTCCTCGCCGCGCCCAACTGGACTGACCTCCCCGCACCCCCGGCCGAGGAGGCGGCATGAGCCGCGCGACGATGGCACCGCTCATCCTCCGCGTCCGCCAAGAAGCCGGCGACCCGCTCACGAGCGTCTTCACGGACGACGACTTGCAGCAGGCGTTGGAGGAGCACAAGTTCGTCGCCGTCGACCTGCCGCTCGAACCCGTCTGGGCGCGCGACGGGTCGGTACCCCAGTTCTGGGCTCCGATCGGATATTGGGAAGGCGACGGAGACGGCACCATCCCCACCTTCAAGTCCTCGTCGCTCGCGCCGCTGACGGCGACGACGACGGATCTCATGTCGGGCGTCTTCACCTTCACCGGAGCGCAGCCGCCCGTCTACATCACCGGCTCCGCCTACGACCTGTACGCCGCCGCCGCCGACATCTGCGAGCGGTGGGCGTCGAAGCTCGCGCGCGCGTATGACATGTCGGACGACAAGATCAGCCTCTCCAGGTCGCAGATGGCCGCCGGCTTGCGCGACCAGGCGCGGCTGCTCCGCCAAAGGGCGTACCCGAACACGATCCAGACGGGGCGGGGCGACATGGGGTCGGGGAACGTGCGTCCGTACGGAAGCTGGTAGCCGGTGTTGGAGCAGTGGGAACTCGACGCGGCCCGCGCGGATGTGCAGGACGTGATGCCCGACTCGTGCCAACTCCAGACGGCCGCGCTCACGAACGACGGCCAGCTCGGCCGCAACGCCAGTTGGAGCACGGTGGCGACGGTTGCGTGTCGGCTGGTGGAGATCAAGCCGGGCGTCCGCATCGGCTACGAGAAGTTGGTCGGCAGTCGCTTCGAGGCAACCTTGCTGTGGAAGCTCATCCTGCCCTACGGAACCGTGGTTGGTGAGGGGCAGCGCGCCATCGTCAGCGGGCGGACGTTCATGGTGATCTCAGTCCCCCAAGCCATGTCGGATCGCCTCACGGTGGTTGCGATCGTGGCGGAGCAGGACGCCCAGTAGTGGGGATGACCGTCGAGACGAGGGTGGAGTGGAACGGCGCGCCCGAACTCGTCGCCGCGATGAGCGAGGCGGTGCATGAGGCGACGCAGGACGGCGCAGCATTGACGAAGCAGTGGATCGTCGCGATGGGTGCCGTCGACACCGGCAACATGCTCAACTCGGTTGACGGCCATCTCGCCGCGCCCGGCGAGGGCGGCCCGCTCGTCGGCAAGATCGAAGTCCAAGCGCCGTACGCCGTCTACGTCCACGAAGGCTACCACTTGGTGGCGTGGGGGCATCCGACCGGCCGGTACATCTCGGGCCGTCCATTCCTCGCGAACGCGTTGGTGGCGACGCGGGCGATCCTGTTGGCGAAGCTGCGAGCGTTGGGGTTGCGCGGTGGACGCTAGACAGGCCATCGAGCGGAACCTGAACACGCTCCTCGGAGCGGACGCGACGCTGCTCTCGCTTGCCACCGGGGGAGTCTTCATCGACCCGGTACCGCCGGGCGCTGCGCGGCCGATGGTCGTCGTCGCCGTCCAAGCCCCCCAAGCCGACACGTACACCCTCCGCAAGCGCATAGAAGAGGTCACCGACTACCAGGTCAAGGCGATCACCGACGGCGAATCCAAGGTGGTCGGTCAGACGATCGCCGCGCGCATCGACGCCATCCTCAACGACGCGACGCCCACCCTCGAAGCCGGGTGGATCGTCCTCAACATCCGCCGCGTCCGCGCTGTCGACTACGCGGAGGTGCCTACCGCGACCGACCAGCCGATCCGACACCAGGGCGGCATCTACCGCTTCGAGGTCACCCAGCCATGACGACCACCGCCACCAAGTATCGAGCCCTCGCCGGCTTCAACTATCGCCCCGTCGCCAGCGAGGAGCACGAAGTCCGCGTCGAAGCGGATGAGGTCGTCCACCTCCCCGACCACGTCGTGAAAGAGCTCCGCCCGCAGGGCGTCGTCGAAGCTGAGAAGAAGGCCTAGTGGCGTTCGTTCATGGCAAGCAGGGCGCCGTCTACATCGGCGGGTACAACCTCACGAGCTACGTCGCGAAGCATGACGTGAAGGCGCAGAAAGACGTCGCCGACGTGTCAGTCCTCGGAGCCGCCAGCAAGGCGTACGTCGCGGGGCAGAGCGACGCGCAGATCAGTTTCGACGGGTTCTTTGACGGGTCTCCGAACGCGGTCATCGCGCGCCTGAACGCGCTCTTCAACGTCGACACGATGGACAACTGGCTCGTCCTCCCCCAGGGCGACCAGGCTGGAGCCCCAGGGTATGGCATCTCGGGTTGCGTCACCGACTATGAACCGTCGGGGGATGTCGGGTCGGCGGTCGCGGTGACGTTCACCGCCCAGTCCGTCGTCGATATCGACCCGGTCACCGTCCTCCAGCCCCTCGCCCTCCAGTCGGCCGGCGGCAACTCGGTCGGCCAGGACTATGGCGGCGGCGGCGCCCGCACGAACGGCCTCGCCTCCTACCTCGTCGTCACCGCCGGCACCGCCGTCACGACGGCGACGGTGAAGGTGCAGCACTGCACCACCCTCGGCGGCACCTACGTCGACCTCCTCACCCATACGGCGGTCGTCCAGGCCGGCATCCCCCTCAGTGAGCGGCTCACCGTCCCGGTCGGGACGACGATCAACGAGTTCATCCGGAGCCTCTGGACGATCACCGGCACCAACATCACCTTCCACCACTCGGTTGCACGCTTCTAGGAGGCGACGATGGCTTTCTCCCACGGCAAGAACGGCGTCTTCAAGATCAACGACACGGTGTCGCTGCGAGACATCTCGCAGTACGTGACGAAGGTCGACGTGAAGCGGAACAAGGACACCGCCGACGTCTCCGCCCTCGGCAACTCCAGCAAGGCGTATGTGGCGGGCATGAGGGACGGCCAGATCTCGATCGACGCGTTGTGGGATCCGACGCTGATCGGCTTCCTGAACACGATCTGGAACCAGGACGCGGCGACGGCGTTCGAGTGGGATCCAGCCGGCACCGCGACCGGCCAGCCGAAGCTGACCGGCAACTGCATCCTCACCGACTACGAACCGTCGGGCGACACCGGGTCGGCCGTCACGCTGAGCATCACGCTCCAGGTGACGGGCGGCGTCACGGACGGCACGAACTAGCCGATGCGCCACTCGGCGGTCAAGGGCCACCCGTACAACTTCAAGCGCCTCGAAGGCGCAGAGCCGTTCCGGGCGGCGACGACGGATGGGATGACCATCCTCCCCGAAGTCGACCCCAGGGGCGATCGGTTCATGCCCGCCGTCTTCGACCAGGGCCAGCTCGGATCCTGCACGGCGAACGCGGTCGAGGCCTGCTTCCAGCGCGCCTGCGGCCAGCATATCAACCGCAAAGCGCGCCGCCGATCCCGGCTCGACATCTACCTCGGCGAGCGGTTGATCGAGGGCCAGCCCGCCGATCAGGATACGGGCGCGTATGGCCATGACGGGTTCACCTTCTTGCAGCAGACGGGGGCTCTCCTCGAAGCCGACTGGCCCTACGACATCTCGACGTTCGCCGGCCCCGCGCCGGCAGGGCATCGACTGAAGCTCCCCGCGACGCTCCCCGTGCGCGCCGTCGCGCAGGACGAGGTTCAGATCCGTCAGGTGCTCAGCAACGGGCAGATGGTCGCGTTCGGCTTCACCGTCTACGACAGCTTCGAGGCGCCGGCCACGCTCCAGAGCGGAGTCGTCCCGATGCCGGGCCGGTTCGAGCAGGAGTTGGGCGGCCATGAGGTCGTCGCGGTCGGCTACCTCGCCGCGTATCCCGACCACGTCCTTGTCCGCAACTCGTGGGGCGCAGACGTCTACCAGGGGTTGGCCGGGGCGGATGTGCATGGCGGCGGCTACTTCCTGTTCCCGTGGCAGTACCTCCTCGACCCGAGCCTCGCGAGCGACCTGCGGACGATCGTCGTATGAAGCGCATCCTCCTCCTCGCCGCCCTCGCAGCCGCCGCCGTCCTCGGCACCGCCTCGCCATCGGACGCCGCTATCGGCTGCACCGTCGCCGGGAAGATCCCCGTCGTCAACAGCCAGGGCCACCTCAACACCCACTTCGCCGTCAACTGCACCAACGGCCAGGCGTGGACGGTGTTCGCGACGGTACAAGCAGACGTGAACGGCACATGGGGCCGCGCCGCGAACACGAACGAGATCACCGTCGCCAACTCGGGCGACAAGGAAGTCGAGGCGGAGGTTGAGACGGGCCAGTGGAGTTGCACGCCGGGACGTCTCTACCGCAGCCACGCCGTGCTTGAGAACGGCAACACCGACAACTCGTCGCCGGTCACGCTCTGTTGATGCGGTTCCTCGCAGGCATCGTTGTTCTCGTTGTTCTCGTTGTTCTCGTTGCTTGTGCCGCTGCCCATTCGGACGCCGCCACGAGTCTCGTGCCGAGCGTCAGGGGCGGGAAGTTCGAGGTGACGTGCAAGCCGAACGCGATCCCGCCGCAGGCGGTCGACCCGATCGTCGCGCCGGGCGTCACGAGCTCGCACCAACACACCTTCTTCGGCTCCAAGAGCGTGTCGAGCACGAGCACTCCCGCGACCCTCCAAGCGAGCACGGCAGGAACGACGTGTGTCCTCGCGGCGGATGGCGCGGCGTACTGGGTGCCGACTGCCTGCGATGGGCCATGCGTCGACGCGGCCGGCCTGCCAACCAAGGGGACGGATCCGGCCGATCCGATCGCGAACACCGTCAAGCCGGTCAAGATCTTCGCCTACTACTTCGGCACGCCCGGTGTGGTCGAGGCGCAGTACCCCGCCAACCTCCAGATGGTCGGCGGGAACGCGGCGGCGACCGTGCCCGACGCGCAGATGATCGGCTTCTCCTGCGGCAACGGCGGCTCCCACTCATCGCCGACCCGGAGCCTGCCCTACGACTGTACGGCTGCGAACGGAGTCAGCGGCTCGGATGGCGTCGTCGCGATCGTCAAGTTCCCCTACTGCCTCGAACCATCGGGCGGCGTCGAGTACGGAGCTGTGGTCGGCGGCGCGTGCCCCACAGGCGATTCGACGTTGGGCCAGGTTCAGATCCACGTCCACTACGGGTTGAACGCGACCGGCTACCAGACGGGGAGCCGCCTCAACTTCACGTCAGGCCCCGCCTACACGTTCCACGGCGACTGGCAGAACGGGTGGCAGCAGGCCAAGCTCGCCACCCTCGTCAGCGGCTGCCTCGACATCGACCACGACTGCGGCTTCCTCACCACGTCCAACCCCGGCCCCTGAAGGGACACCATGAAGCGACTCCTCACCCTCACCTGCACCCTCGCCACGCTCGCCGCGCTCTCGATCGCCGCGCCCGCCATCGCCTCAGCCGCATCATGCTCGCCGAGTGCGGCGGGCGGCGAGAAAGCGCCAGCCCTGTCCGGCCCCGGCATCGCCGAATCCGCGCTGGGCGGGTATAGCTGCACCGTCGCGTGGCGCGCCCTCGTCACCCCCCAATACGAGGTGAGTGGTGTGTGGCACACCGCGACCGAAGTCGCCCCCCGCGTCCACGGCGACTACGCCGCGGGCAGCGGCCATAACTGGCTCGACGGCGAGTGGGATCCCACCGCCACCGCCGACACGCCCGCCTGCTCCGTCAGGTGGCGGCTGAACGTCGACTTCGTGAACACCGCGACCGGCTCGAACTTTCAGAGCACGGTGTCTGCGCTGCTCGCCGCGACCTGTTGAAAGGTTGCCCCGCCGCCCTGTCGGGTGGCGGCGGGGCAGCACTACCCGACACCCGACCATGAATGGAGACCCGATGAACAACGACACAGATCAGCCTCTCAGCCCGGACACCCCCGACGAGGCGTCGGACACCACCGATGGCGTCGTGACGGACGTACGCGGCTCCCACATCGCCCTCGACGCGATCCCCGCGCAGCCGGACGATGCGGATCGACCGCTCGGCCCGAGCCCGATCCAGGATCGCACCCTCAGCATCGACGACGTCTTCAAGGCGTCGGACGTGCGGGAGGAGGAGTTGGAGGTCGCAGAGTGGGGCGGCAAGATCCGCATCCGCAGCCTGGGCCTCGACTCGATGCGCCGCGTCAACAGCCAGAGCATCCAGCCCGACGGCACGACTGACCTCCTCGAAGCGATGGTGTGGATGGTCATCGAAGGGTGCGTCGACCCCGCCTTCGGCCCCGAACACCGCAAGGCTTTGGGCGAGAAGGGGCTGGACGTCCTGTCCAAGATCAGTGATGCGGTCACCGCCCTGTCGGGCATGGGCGAGGAGGCCATCTCCAACGCGGAGATGAGCTTTCGAGCTGCATCCGAATCTGGCGTTTGACCACGTCCTCGCCCGCGACCTCAAAATGACCGTCAGAGAGTTGGGGCAGCGGATGACGGCGGGCGAGTACCTGCGGTGGAAAGCGTTCTATGCGTGGGAGGCGAAGCAGCACGCCGAATAGGCCCGCCCCTCGCCCGCCCGCGTCCGACTAGCCGCCATGCCCGAATACGAAGTCGGCAGTCTCTACGCCCTGATCGGCGTTGATAACAAGCCGTTCATGGCCGGCATGGCGCAGAGCCAGGCGGCGATGGACGCGACGGCGAAGAAGATGTCGGCGACGGCCGCGAAGACGCAGAAAGCGACCGACCTCAGCATGAAAAAGGTCGCGAAGGGCATGACCCGCGTCGGCGCGTCGATGTCGAAGTGGGTCACCCTCCCCGTCCTCGCCGCCGGAGTCGCCAGCGCGAAGTTCGCGGTGGACTTCCAGAAGCAGATGGAGATGGTCAGGACGCAGGCCGGCGCGTCTCAGGCCGAAGTCGACCGGATGAGCAAGGCCGTCCTCCGCCTCGCCGCGTCGGGGAAGGTGTCGCAGGGGCCGGACGAACTCGCCAAGGGCCTCTTCCACCTCGAATCGGTCGGGTTGCGGGGCGCGCAGGCGTTAGACGCTTTGCACGTCGCGGCGGACGGCGCCGCCGTCGGCGGGTCGAACCTCGAAGACACCGCCTCCGCTTTGGCCGGCGTCATCATCACCGGCATCAAGGGTACCCAGGATTACTCGAAGGCGATGGGGATCCTGAACGCCACCGTCGGCGCCGGCAACATGCGGATGCAAGACCTCGTCGACGCCCTCAAGAGCGGTATCGCGCCCGTCGCGAAGACGGCCGGCATGAACCTCCGATCACTCGCCGCGGGGTTGGCGATGATGACCGACGAGGGCGTCCCCGCCGGCACCGCCGCGAACAGGTTGCGGACGGCGATCTTCATGATGACGAACCCGACGAAGAAGGCGCAGGGCGTCCTCAAAGACCTCGGCCTTACCACAACGAGCTTGGGCCATGACTTGCGCCAGCCGGACGGGCTCATGGTCGCGATGGAGGACTTGCAGAAGCACCTCCAGAAGATCCAAGACCCCACCAAGCGCCTCGCCGCGCTCGGCGAGATGTTCGGCGGCTCTCGGTCGGCCGGCACGATCGCGATGCTCCTCAACAACCTGTCCCGGTTGGGGATGAAGTATGACCAGATCGGCCGCACCGCCGGCAACTTCAACAAGGACGTCTTGAAGACGCAGGAGACGGCGTCGTTCAAGCTGAAGGCGGCGTGGAGCCAGTTGCAGGCGGCGATGGTGAAGGTGGGAGCCGTCGTCGTCCCCATCTTCGCCAGCATCGCCCAGAAGGTCGCGTCGGCCGCCGCCGCGTTCTCGAACCTGTCCAGCGGCGTCCAGGGCACGATCCTCGTCATCGCGGGCGTCGCCGCCGCCGCAGGCCCCGTCGTGTTCGTGATCGGGAGCCTCATCAAGCTCTACCAAGGACTCGCCGCCGCCGCGGGCTTCGCCGGCAGGGCGATGGGCCTCGCGAACGCGGAAGGCGTGGGCGGCGCGGCGAAGCTCGGCCCGATCGCAGCCATGAGCGGCGAGACGGCGGCGGCGGGGGAGACGGCGGCGGAAGGCACGGCCCTCGGTGGCGTCTCGGCGGCGGGCGTGTCGGCTACGGGCGTGATGCTCGCCCTCGCGCCCGCCGTGGCGGCAGTGGGCGCAGCGATGTACCTGAACAGCCATGTCGCCGACGTCCTCTCCGGCGCATACCAGCGCGCGCAGGGAGCCGTAGCCGGCCTCTCCGTCAGCGAGGGCCACCTGAAGGATGCGCAGAACCAGGCGACCGTCGCGAGCCACCAGAACACGGCGGCGCAGCACGGCGTCGAAGCGGCGCAGCACCAGGTGAACAAACTCGTGAAGGATGGGCAGAAGGGGACGCTCGTCTACAAGCAGGCCGTCGACCAACTCAACGCGGCGCAGGACACGGCGCGGACGGCGTCGGCGAACAACGCGCTTGCCCAGGCGAACCTGAAGCGGCAGACGGCTGCGACGGCGCGCGAGGTGAAGGCGTCGAAGGACGCATTTGACCGGCTGACCGAGGCGACGAAGAAGCACCTCCAGAGCGTGAAGACCCTCAACGCTGCCAACCAGACGGGTGACACGATCAGCCGCGCCAGCGAGCGCCAGTCGGCGTCGAACACCGCCGTCATCCAGAACTATGCGTCGAAGATGGACACGCTGTCGCAGGCGTACACCACGTCGGCGCAGAATCTCAGAGCGTCGAACCCGATTCTGGCTGCGAACAAGGCGCACATGGCGCAGGTCGCGGCGGCGGCGGCGAACGTCGCCAGGCAGATCAACGCGATCCCGACGATGAAACAGATCAACCTCGACATCCTCATCAACACGGAGGGGAACGCTGCGATCATCGGCGGCGGCCCGCACGGCACCGCCGGCAACCCGCACGGCGGACACGGCGGCGGTGGAGGCGGCGGTGGTGGGAAGCAGTCGCCGACGTTCATGCGGCCGACCTCCGTCGGCGCGACGGGAGCCGCGATCGTCGCGAACGTCGTCGCGAACGCCCGCGCAGCGGCTCCCTCTGGGGCGGCGGCGTTCGACCGGATCATCGCCTACATCATGGCGAAGATGCGCAAGGCCGTCGGCAAGTATGGCCCGCAGACGGTGCAGGAGTTCCGCAACCTGGGCCGCCAGATCACGGATGCGTTCGACGCTCAGACGGCGAAGATGCAAGCCGCGCTCGACAAGCAGTTGAACGGCATGACGGCCGCCGGCAAGGAGTTGCAGGCTCTCCAGGCGGCGCATGACGAGGCGGCGCGCCAGCAGGCAATCACCGACGCGCGGTCAGCCCTCGCGCTCGCGCAAGCCCAAGGGGATCCGGCGGCGATCCTCGCCGCGCAGCAGCAACTCGACGACGCCCTCTACGCCGAACAGGTCGCCACCCTCGAAAAGCTCGACGCGGCCGAGCAGAAAGCCCGCGCGAAGAAGGTCGCCGCCGAGAAGGCGGCTCTCGCGAAGCAGCGCGCCGAGCTGAAGCGGCACATCGAGAAGGTGCTCGCGATGCTGAACCGCGCCGAGCAGCACCACGCCTCCAAGAAGCGCATCAAGGCGTTGGAGACGCTCCTTCACAAGCTCCTCAACGAGTCTGGCGGCGGCGGAGGCAAGAGCGGCGGCGGCGGCAAGAAGGCGCACGTCGCTACTGGCGGCGGGATCGTCCTGGAGAAGGGCGCGATCGAGAAGGGCGCGATCATCGCCGTCGGTAAGAACAACCGCGAGTTGCAGGACTTGATCGCGGGCGCGCTCCTCGCGGCGGCGAAGCGGAACCCGCAGGTCGTCGGCGGCATCGTCACCTAGCTAGGCCTACCCGGCGGCTTCCACGTTCCGACGTGGGGGCGTGGCATCGAACATCACGATCCCCGCTACCGGCACGGGCGACGCGACGCCGAAGGTAGCCACCGACCAACTCGGAACCGGTGAGCACGCCCAGTACGTGAAGCTCATGGACGGCACCGTCGGCGGCACGTCGAAGGCAGCCGTCGACGCGCACGGGTTGAACGTGTCGATGGTCGCCAGCGCCCAGGCCGACGGCCACTCCGCGTCTATCGGGTCGACGACGGACGCCGCCGCGACCACTACGGGATCGGTGATCGCCCAGCTCCGGCGGATCGCGAACCTCCTCGCCGGCACCATCGGCATCTCGGGGACGGTCACCGCGAACGCCGGCACGGGTACGCTCGCCACGTCGAACGCCGCCTCGTCTCAGGCGGATGGCCATTCGGCGTCGATCGGCGCGACGACGGACGCGGCGGCGACGACGACGGGCAGCGTCATCGCGCAACTCCGCCGCGTAGCGAACCTCCTCGCCGGGACGCTCACAGTGTCCGCGGCGAGCCTCCCGCTCCCCTCGGGCGCGGCGACGGCGGCGAAGCAGCCCGCGCTCGGCACCGCCGGCACTCCCAGCACCGACGTCCTTACCGTGCAGGGCGCGTCGAGCGGTACGGCGCTCGCGACGACGCAGACGCCGAGCACGAGCGGCGGCTACCTCATCAACCGCCTCCTCGCCGCCGCCTCCACCAACGCGACGTCGGTGAAGGCGAGCGCCGGCCAGGTCTACGGCTTCTACCTCTATAACAGCGCCGCCTATACCGTCTTCCTGAAGCTCTACAACAAGGCGTCAGCGCCGACGGTGGGCACGGACACGCCGGTCATGACGATCCCCGTCCCGGCCGGCGGCGGCGCGGTCGCAGACTTCGACGGCGGCATCGCATTCGGCACGGGCATCGCGTTCGCGGTCACGAAACTCATCGCCGACACCGATACGACCGTCGTCGCCGCGAACGACCTGGCCGTCAACCTACTTTACAAGTAGGCCGGCGTGGCTGTGACGCCCGTCAAGATCGGTGGGGCCGGGTCGACCACGTCGGCGCAGACGAGCATCGTCGCCGCCCTCACAGCTGGCGCATCGGTGGGCGACCTTGTCGTGTTCATCGCTTCGATCGGCACGGCGAAGCAGGGCACCGTCCCGACCGACACGAAGGGCAACACGTGGCACCTCATCGCCCAGCCGCAGAGCGGAGTCGCCGCCGTCTGCAACATGTGGTACAGCGTCCTCACGGCCGCGTTGACCACGAGCGACACGATCACGACGACGTGGACGGGCAGCGTCGCGCGCAGGGCGTGGACGGTGCTGAAATGCTCGGGCCTCACTAGCACTCCGCTCGACCTTAGCGGCACCGCTAACGCGGCTACCGCGACGAGCCTCAGCCTCACCACCGGCTCGGCGATCAGCCAAGCCGACGAACTCATCCTCGCGGCATACGGCTGGGACGAGACGGCCTTGACGACGAACGCGGTCATGTCGGCCGACACGGGTTACACCGTGATCGACCAGGAGTTGGCGGGTGGGGGTGGGACGAACCAGATCGGCGTCGGTGTCGAGTGGCAGGAGACGGCCGCGGTCGCGACGGTCACGGCGTCGCCGACGATGAACGAGGCTTGCGCGGGCCTGGCTGGGGTGATCGCGACGTTCCTCGTGGCCGGCGGCGGCGGGGGTGGCGCGACGCCGCATCCGCTGCTCCTCGTCGGCGTCGGAGGCTAACCCGTGAGTCTCCTCACCCTCCTCGCGCCCGCCGGAACCGGCGGTGGTGGCGGCGGCGGGATCGGCACGCCCTACAACGCCAGCGCGCCGTTGGCGAACGTGAGCAACGGCAACACGTTCACCATCACCACGACGGTCACCGTCCCGCAGGGCGACACGCTCTTCCTCGTCTGCGCCACCCGCGGCACCAACCCGGCAGTCGTCGCCAGCATCCTCGGGGCGTCCGGCTCGTGGGACATCTACACGAAGAAGCACGCGACGAGCTCGCTCGGCTCGTCGATCTGCCGGCTCGTCGCCGGGGCCGGCGGCATCCCATCGGGGACTGTGCTGTCGGTGACGTTGGATGCGGTGACGATCCGGAAGGTCGCGATGCTGCTCGGCGTCCCCGGCCTCCTGAACGCGACGGCGGACGTGTCGATCGGAGCGAGCGGCGGCGCCGGCACACCCGACACCGGGAGCTCGGCCTCCACGTCGCAGGCAGTCGAGTTCGCCGTCGCGTGCTTCTCCAAAGTCGCCGCCACCGCCGGAGAATCGGGCTCGCCCGACACTGTGCATGGCACCTACACCGAGTTCCTCGACCAGGTAGCCGGCGCGGCGACCTATGGCTATGGGTATGCCGAGTGGCAGATCCTCGCCGCGACCGGCTTCCAAGAAGCCACCTTCACGCCCAGCGACCTGACCAACAACTGGGTCGGCCTCTTGCTCTGCTTCAAGGGCGTGACCGGGTCGCCGCCCGCGAACACCGTCCTCCCCGTCCTTTCGGGCACGCCAGCGGTGGGCAACACGCTCTCCGCGTCGCAGGGGTCATGGTCGAACTCGCCCACCTCGTATGCCTACCAGTGGCAACGCTCGGCGACGGGCGTCGGATCGTGGGCGGATATCGCGAGCGCGACCGCACCCTCGTATACGTGCAACGCGATCGACGCCAACAACTTCTTGCGCTGCACCGTCACCGCTTCCAACGCCGCCGGCCAGACGGCGGCTTCTTCTCTCGCGACTGTGAGGTTGCCCGTGCCCCCGACCACCAGCTACCCCAGCCTGATCGTCGAGTGGTCGCCGACGACGAATCCCGGCGCGACGCCCGTCTGGGTCGACATCACGAGCCTCTGCCGCTCGATCTCGACGCAGCGCGGCCGGCAGGACGAAACCGGGTCGGTGCAGGGCGCAACGATGACGCTCATCCTCGACAACTCGTCGGGCGCCTTCGACCCGCTCTTCTCGTCAGGCCCGAACTTCGGCAACGTTCTCCCCATCCGCCAGGCCAGGGTCAGAGCCGTCTACAACGCCGTCACCTACCCCGTCTGGCGAGGGTATATGCAGGCGATCAACCCGCAGTGGCCCGACCTCACCAAGAACGACCAGGTGGAGGTCGACTGCGTCGACGCGTTCGAGGCTCTCAACTTGGCGGCGATCGACGGTCTCAACACCGTCCTCGAAGACTCAGGCTCTCGCGTGGCGACGGTGCTCGGCTTCGTCGGCTACACCGGAGCCACCTCGCTCGAAACGGGCATCTCGCAGATCATCGGCGACTTCATGCAAGGCTCGGCCCTCAGCCACCTCCAGGATGTGGAGACGACCGAAAACGGGATGCTCTTCGTCAGCCGCGACGGGACGCTCGCGTTCCAGAACCGTCAGCATCGCATCCTCCACGAACAGACGAGCCAGGGCGTGATCGGAGACGGCGGCGGCAGCGAAGTCGGGTACAGCAGCACCGACCCGGCCTACGACACCGCCTTCATCTTCAACGACGTCACCGCGACGACGAAGGACGGCATCCCCGCCAACAGCTCAGACGCGACGAGCCAACTCCAGTATTGGAAGCGGAGCCTCCCCCGCAGCCTTCTCATCGCCGGGGTCGACGAAGCCCAGTCGTGCGCCGATTATCTGCGCAGCCGGTATGCCCAGCCCGTGCTCCGCTTCCCGACGATCACGATCAACCCCGCCGCCCAACCCACGATCGCATGGCCCTTGATCCTCGGCCTTGAGTTGTCGAATCGGGTAACGGTGAAGCGTCGCCCGCCGCACGGCGGCACCATCTCGGTCGACTGCTACCTGGAGGGCGTCGGCCACACCATCACCCCCCAAGGCTGGCAGGTCACGCTCAACCTCTCGCCCGCATCGAACCAGGCGGTGTGGGTGCTCGGAGACTCGGTGAACGGCGTCCTGGGGTCGACGACGGTGCCGGGGTACTAGGCCTACCCGCACAGCGTCGTGTGCCGACTGGTGGGCGTGGAGCGTCCAATCATCACGCGCGCGCGGGTCGGCCACACCTTCGCCTCGCTCCTCGCGAACAACTGGCCCCCCGGCGTCCCCGTGTTCCAGCCCGGCCTGCCGCAGGACGGCGACCCGAAGGCCGCCGTCCTCGTGAACCACGGCAGGTGGGCCGCGTTCTGCCCACACTGCACCGGGGCATCGTTGGCCGACCCGGCCGACCACCGCTTCTTCTGCGTCGACTGCCTCAACATGCATGTCGACGGCCGCGTGATCTATGCAAGGTGGCCGAAGGACTGGCAGGAGATCGAACAGCGCCTCCTCCTGCGCCCCGACGCCGACACGCGTAACTGGATGCCCGGCGAACGCCTCGCCGACCTCGACGCAGAGAACATCGAGCACGGGCTGGTGAAGGCGTAGTGGCGTGGACAACTCCCATTTCCTGGGTCACCGGATCGGTCGTCACCGCCGCGCAGCTCAACCAGCAGCTCCGCGACAACCTCAACTTCCTGTTCGACCCGCCCGAGGCGCGCATCTTCAATGCTGCGGTGAGCGTCGCGAGCGGTACCGTGCCGGGCGCGTTGAGCCTCCCTACCGTCGTCTGGGACAGCACCGGGTCGACCATGACGAGCGCGGCGGGGAAGATCACCATCCCCCTCGCAGGGGTCTACGAAGTGAACGGCGGCGGCGTGTGGGGAGCGTCGGCGACCGGCGTCGTCAGGCGTCTCGGCTTCCTCTACCCCGGCCCGACGAGCGGCGGCACGAGCCTCGTCCAGAACTCGAACAACATCACCGTCGAGCAGACGGCGAGCGACATGACGAAGTTTGCGGCGAACGACACCGTCCAGCTCGCCGGGGCGCAGAACTCTGGCGGCGCTTTGAACCTTACGAACGCCGTCCTCATCGTGGCTTGGGCGGGGGCAGGGTGACGCTCACCCTTACCCTCGTGGTGGTTGCGCTCGTCAGCGCCGTCGCCACCGGGTACGCCTACTTCCGCAGCTCGGCGGTGAAGGTGTGGGAGCAGAACTCGGAGGCGTACCGCGCTCGCGTCGAGTTGCTTGAGAAGCAGAACCGCGAGCTGGAAAGCAAGTTGCGGTGGATGGAGCAGCGCATCCACGAGCTCGAAGCCCGTCCGGATTGGACGCAGGTCGTCGCCGTCGTCGGCGTCACCGAGCGGAACATCATCGCGGCGATCAAGGAGATGCGCGCCGAGATCACGACGGAACGCACCCGCGTTCACCTCAAGGAAGGTGAGAAGAATGGAGCCTGAACTTCGCCGGCCGACGACCGCCGTCATCGTCGCCGGGGTGAGCATCGTCCTCCTCGTGGCCGCGTTGATCTGGGGTGTCGCCCAGGCCCGCGACGCGGCCGAGAAGGGCTCCGTCGCCCACGCCGCGCTGTGCATCCAATACGAGGCGTACGTCGCGCAGCGCGCCCAAGGCGAACACCTGCTCGCCACCCAACATGGGCGGCTGATCCATTACGCCGGCCTCGCGCTGACCCGGTCGGCGATCGAGCGCAGCGTCCGCATCGAGACGACGCAGATCAACGCCCTCGCCATCCTCCACTGCTCGAAGTGAAGCAGCTCGCCACGCTATGCGAGTGGTGCGGCCAGTGGGTGATCGGCCGCGGCTACCACGTCAACGGGCGCACGTTCTGCTCATGGGCGCACTACCTCGCTTGGCTCACCCGTCGAGACAGAGGCCGCTAGGCCTACCCCGCACTTCCGATGGTTCCGACCAGGGGCGTGATGACCCGACTCGGAGGTACATGGTGCGAACGCTCCACCTGACCACGCCCCACATGCACGACGGCGGCGACAAAGACCACCCCGACGACGTCTCCCACACCCAGCGGCTCTTGCATGGCAACAGGTGGGGCCGGTTCTACTTTGGCCGCATCGACGGCGAGTACGGCGAGGCATCGAGCCACGCCGCGTTCGACGCGAAGATGCACCTCGGCTACCGCAAGGCGGTCGCTCGGAAGGGTTCGTGTGGCGACCGCCTCCGCGCCTATCTCGGCGGCGAAGCGAAGCTGCCGCTCCACTATCGGGCGCGCCGAGCGTTCCGGCTCCGCGTCTGGGCCGCCCGTGCCGCGCGCAGAGCCGTCGGCGAGCGCATCTACGCCGCGGCGGCGGGGCAGATCGGCGAGACGGAACACCCCGCCGGGTCGAACGTCTGCAAGTTCTCGACGTGGTACGGGATGGTCGGCCCGTGGTGCGCCATGTTCGTTTCGTGGTGCGGCTGCCAGGCGAAGAGCAGAGCCTTCGTCAGGGGTAGCCGATGGGCGTACGTGCCGTACCTCCTCGACGACGCCAAGGCGCACAGGAACAACCTCGCCATCACATCGAACCCGCGCAGGGGCGACCTCGTGTGTTACGACTGGGACGGCGACGGGGTTCCTGACCACGTCGGCGTGTTCGAGGGGTGGGTGAGCGGCCAGCCCGGCATGTTCACCGCCATCGAGGGCAACACGAGCCTTGAGACTGACCCGAACGGGTCGCAGAGTAACGGCGGGATCGTGTGTCGCCGCTCTCGGGTGCGGAGTCTCGTCTCCGGCTTCGTCCGGGTGCAGGCTTGAGGCGACACCGCATGGCGGGGTGTACGTGCCCGACGTGTGAAGGCCAGCGCGCCTACCAACGCCGCCCCGAAGTCCTAGCGCGGCACGCCGCGAATGAGCGGCGGCGCATGGCTCGCCTCGACGAGATCGCACACGCCCGCGTGCTCGCCCAGAAACGCGGCCAGAAGCGCAGAGCGGCCGAACGCCGAGACCAGCAACTCTCCGACGCCCTCCAAGGAGGACACCTGTGAGTACCGGCACCCGCCGACAAGACCATGACCGCGCCGACGCCTACGACGCCGCCCGGTCAGGCATCAACCTCGAACTTCGGAAATACAGCCGCCGCCTCAAGGCCGCCGCCGAGGCATTCATCGACGAGGAGTTCCAGCGCCACAGCGCGGCCGGCCTCCTCTTCGACGCCGACACCGTCGCCGTCCAAGCGCTCGAACACGCGCGGCAGATGTACGTCTCGCGCGAGGCGATCGACGCGCCGGCCTTCGAGGAAGGCGACGTGGACGCCAAGGATCGGCGGAACACGCCGATGACGCCCGAGGGCTTCTAGGTGCTCTACAAGCTCCGGCCGATCCAGCACCCGCCGCGCCCCACGCCGCGGCCCGACAGGCCCGTCCAGGGAGTCCCGCGCCTCCCCGCCCTCCCGGCGCCGCATGAGAAGCGAGTGCTGGATTTCGACATCGAAAACCGGCCCCTCTCCTACCGCGGCTACGACAAGACGAGCGCAGAGGTGACCGCCATCGCGTGCCGCTTCATCGGCGAGGAGGAAACCCACGTCTGGCTGCTCGGCGTCCACCGCGTCAAGTCGATGCTCGAAGAGTTCCGACTGCTCTACGACGAGGCGGACATGGTGACCGGCCATTTCATCCGCCGCCATGACCTGCCGATCCTCAACGCCGCGCTGATCGAGAACGGCCGGCCGCCGCTCGCGTCGAAGCTAACGTCGGATACGTGCCTCGACCTCGTCCGGTTCTCCGAGCTCGCCCGGAGCCAGGAGGCTCTCGGAGCGATGTTGGGGGTGGAGGCGCCGAAGGAGCAGATGACGCAGACGGATTGGCGCGAAGCGAACCGCCTGACGCCGGACGGGATCCGCCAGACGATGCGGCGCGTCGTCGGCGACGTCGACCAGCACATCCAACTCCGCGCCGTCCTCCTCGAGCGGGGGCTCCTGCGCCCGCCGAAGATGTGGAACCCCGGCGGGTTCCGGGTGGCGGCATGAGCCAACTCGCCGACATCGCCGACGATTTCGAGCGGATGGTGACCATCGCTGTCGCCCACCTCCAGCGCGCCGAGGCGTCGGCGCCGGATGAGTGGTCGCGCAGGATGGTGGAGTGCGCCACCTTCAACGCGCGGCGCACCCTCCCCACCCACAAGTCTGCCCTCGAACAGCGAGAAGGGAGGTGAAGCAGATGCCCTTTTCCACTCCCAGCATTACGGGCGCCCAGATCATCGCGCTCGTCACAGCTGCCCTCGCGACGGCGACGTCGTTCGGGTTCAGCCTGAGCGCCGCGCAGCAGCACGCCGTCCTCGCCGACGTCGCGCTCGTCGTGGCGATCGTGTTCGGCGACGCCGTCGTCCGGCACGGCCGCGCCACCGGCAACGCCAACCGCAGCTAGCCGCTGTGTGGCGGGACACAATCGTCCTGCGGTATGGTGCCCGTTGGCAGGAAGCGCAGGGCCAGGGGCACGGCCTGTCGGGCAGGTGTGAGACTGCGAGGGACGGCGCCGAGGGACACCACATCGCCACGGTACGCCGCCCCTCGCACCCCCTCCCTCCCGCTGGAGTGCGCCTTCGCATTGGGACGGCTAGCCGAGTATACGGCCAGCGGCCGGGACGCGCATCCGCGAAGAAGGTTGCGCGCCCCGGCCTCTGCTAGGCGAGTGAAAGCCCCGCTGGGCGGGCGAAGCGATTCTCGCCTTCCTCGCGGACAGTCTGCGCCACATGCTCCAAGTAGCAGCGCGTCGTCTGATCCGCGACGAACTCGGCGGCTCCATAGTCGAGCCACTTCGCGACGTGATGCCACTCCTGAAGCCTGATCCGAGCCTCGTGTTGCGCGTCCATCATGCCCCCCAGCATTCCGGTTCGCCAGACGATAGCAGGCGCGGCGGAACGCGCCTGCGAACCGTGGTCGTTGGATGACTGCGCGTCAGAGCGCCCACACCACTCGTGCCCGGTCGCGAGGCGCGCCGCGGCCGTTGCGGATGGTGACGCGCGCGACGACCGTCCGCACCAACCCCTGCCGCTCCAACAGGGAGAGCTTCCGCCAGTCGTGCGCCCACATCACCGCCGGACGTTCCGCCAGGTCGTCGAGCCGGGCCTGCGCCTGCTCTCTCCGCTCGACCAGGCGCAGGAGTTGGCGTTCATACTCCTCGACGGACAGGCTCCCGATCAGGTACCGCTCGTCGCTCAACCTGTCGATCGCGCGCGTGGCTTCGTCGACGCGACGCTGGAGGTGTGGCCGGTGGTCTCGCCCGCGGTGCCGGCCCTGGTGCGGCATCCGGGCCGGGTCGAGGCGACGCGCGACCTCGTCCTCCAGGTAGGCGTCTAGGGGGTCGGCCGTGATCTGCGCCGCCGCGTCACACGCTCGCGAGTGGCGATAGGCGGTGCAGCGGTACACGCGCCGGCCGCCCGAGGTGGCGCGCGCCATGTGGTAGTCACAGCCGGCGCAGACGACGAGGCCAGACGCGAGGCCCGTCCCGAACCGTGCGAGGCGCGCATGGCGCGGATGGAGCGCCTGCACCTGCTCCCAGACGGGGCGCGGGATGATAGCTGGGTGCTGCGCCTCGATGAGCTCGTCGCCCTGGCTGACGAGGCCGGCGTAGAGAGGGTTGCGGAGGATGTTCGCGAGCGTCGTCTGCCCCCACCGCGGCTCGCCGCGGGGGCTCGATATGCCCATCTGTTCGAGGCGGTCGCTGATCTGCCGCCACGACTCGCCCGCCAACCGGCCCCGATAGATCCCCTCGATCACGGCCGCCCTCTCCGGGTCGATGCCGGTGATGCTCGCGCCGTCCACGACATAGCCGTAGATGCCGCGGCTGACGTGCGCCAAACCCCGCCCCCGGCGGTTGGCGTGGACGCTGGCCCATTCCTCGCCGATGCGTTCCGACTCGAACTCGGCGAGCGCGAACAGCATGTTCTGGAGGAGCTTCCCGCCGGCCGTCGACGTGTCCAAGTCTTCGGTCACGCTGGCGAGGCCCACGCCGAGCGCTTGGAGCTCGGAGTACCGCGCGGCGGTGTCTTTGACCGACCGGCCGAACCGGGTCAGGCGGTAGACGGCGACCATCTCGAAGTGGCCGGCGGCGGCGTCCTGCATCATCCGCTCGAACTCTGGACGCCGTACGCCGCTCCGACCAGACACGTCGAGGTCGACGTACCACTCGGTGATCGTGTAGCCCCTGTAGGCCGCCCACGCGGTGATCCGGTCGCGCTGCAAGTCGGGGCTGAGGAAGCTGTCGCCCGACCTGCCGCCGACCTGGCTCACCCGTATGTACCCGGCGGCTTTACCCCGATTGGGGGATTTTGGGAGGGTTGACTGTTTACGCGTCATCCTCTTCGGCTATCGTAGCCCTAGCCACACGTCTTCGGGGTCACGACTGGCGGGTGGGACACCACAAGTTGAAAGGGCACAGTGTTGCTCCAACTCGCTCTCCCCCGTACTGCCTTGGCGTGGGCCGCCACGCTCGTCGCCGTCCGCATGATGCGCGGCGCGCTCCACCTCTTCCCAGCCGCGAGCGAGACTCGCCAGCTCTGGCTTGGCGTTCTCGACCGCCCCCCGTTCGAGTGGGCGAACTTCGCGACGGCCGTCAGAGCAGAGGTTCGGGCCACAGCGGCCGTGCCGAGCGGTCTTCCCGCTTGCGACGCCGCTGACGCGGCCCCCGCGTCCTAGGGCCGTCCCACCCGCTAAACAGTTCGGCGGCCTGATCCGGTGCGGCCTCGAAGATCGCCACGGCGTCGACGTACCGCTTGAAGTAGGCGGGGTCGACTTCGAGCAACTCGGCTAGCCGCTCGATCTGTTGGGGACTCGGCATCTGTTTGCTCTTCGGGTTGCGCCAGCGGCGCAGCGTCTCGAAGTTGCGCTTGCTGAGCGCGCCGTCTTCGGCGGCCGTCTTCGGGTTATCGGCGAAGACGACGCCCCGTTCGGCTGATAGGTCGGCGAGCTTCGTAAGCGTCGGCTCGCCGCCCGATCGGTAGAACTTCTCGTTCTGGGCGAGCGCGATGTTCAGGGCCACGTGGAATGGCCTGTCTGGCGTGTCGGGCAATGTCGGGTAGCCCTCCGGTATTGCTCCCCCGTCCGTGGGCGAGCGGCGGCACAAAGCGTACACCCGTATCCGGACGTACGCAAAGCGTAGCCTGCCGCTTCTGCCCTCGGCTGCCGAGGATCGTAGCAGATCCACCGATGAAAGGGGTAGGCGCGACGTTCATCCTTGCGCACGTGTGTTTTTGCGGCTATGCTGATCTGGCACCGCGACGAAGGGACACCACAATGACGCGCAACGAATGCCTCGCGCTCCTCGCCGGAGCCGGGGCAGCCCCCCAACGAGTCGTCCTCGACTACGCCAACGCGAAGGACGAGGACGCCTACCGCCGCGCCGTTGACGCGCTTGACGCGCTCGGCATCCAGATGCACGCCACGTGGAAGTACGCCGACCAGGAGACGATCCAGGTCTGGCTGGGCGACCACCGCGAACTGGTGTTGCACGGCCCGCCCCGCGTTTTCACCCAGACGCCGATCGAGGTGCTCGCCAAGCGCACCATCACGCCGACCTACGTCGACGACGGCGCGATCGTTCCGTCGCCGGACGCCGCGTAGTGGACGAACTCAGAGACGTCCGCGACCCGGCCACGAAGGCCGCGGCCGACCAGATGAAATCCGAGGCGGGCGACGCCTTGCGGAAGAGCCTCGCGTTCATGCTCATCACCCTCGACCCCGACGGCACGCCCCGCCTGCGAGCGACGGCGACGGCGACGCTCTCGATGGGCGAGACGGCGAAGTGGGCGCGCGGCATCGCGTGGGGCTCGGCCAAGACAATCGCCACGCTGGAGAAGGGCATCGCCCTGTCGATCAAGCGCCACGAAGACGAGGCGGCGTGATGGATCCCGTCGAACTCCTCGACCAAGCCGCCCACGACCGCTTCTACGCCGAGTTCTGCCGCCTCGTCGACGCGCGGATGGAAGCGGCGGAGCAGCGCGACCGCGACGACCAAGCGGACGAGGAGGCGGCATGAGCGACCTGACCGATCGTCAGATCGAGATGCTCTCCCAGCCGCTCGACACGCGGCGTGTCCGTCAGCGCGAAGGGTCGGGCCGGCAGAAGCTGTCCTACCTCATGACGCACGACGTGAAGCGGCACGCCAACCACGTCTTCGGCTTCGACGGGTGGTCATACCACGTCGCCGACCTCCAACTGATCGCCGAGGAGCCCGTGAAGAAGGGTGACCGCGAAGGGTTCCGGGTCGGGTATCGCGCGATCGTCGAAGTCCGTGTCGGCCAGGTGCTGCGCGGCGACACGGGGTACGGCGACGCGCTCGAATACACCGGCAACCGGATCACGCCGCACGAGCTCGCGTCGAAGGAAGCCGTGTCGGACGCGTTGAAGCGGTGCCTCGCCTCGTTCGGGAGCCAGTTCGGCCTCGACCTGTACGGCGAGGATCCCGCGCCCGCCAAGCCCGAGCCCGTCGAGCAGCCGTCCGACGACCAGATGCGCGAGTTGATCGCGAAGGCGCAGGCGCGTGGCTACGGCCGCGACACGATCAGCGGCTTGCTCTCGAAGGAGCGGGAGACGCACGGCCACTACCGCCAGTCGTGGTGGGACGAGCAGATGACTTTCCTCGACACGCTCGCCGTCAAGGACGCCGCATGACCGGCTTCAAGGATCTCCCGCGTCCGAAGGATGCGACGCCTGCCGCTGCGCCGCTGGGGAGCGGCGCGCCGGACGCGGGAGAACACCCCCTCCTCGCCCACGCCCCCGCCGCGCTCCGGCCACGCCTCAGCCAAGTCATCGCCGCCGGCAAACCCTACCCCGACATGACGGACGAGGAGAAGCAAGCCGAGGCGAAACGGCTCATCGCGGCCGAGGACGCGGAGCTTGCCCGGGGCGAGCAGTTGGGCCTCTCGTGAAGATCCACATCGACTACGGCGAGGGGCGCTGCCCACGCGGCGGGAAGATCCAGTACGCCACGCCCGCCAAGGCGAAACGCGCGAGCCGCATCCCCCTCCCCCACGACGACGGGCGAGCCAGGCGCGTCTATCGGTGCCCCTACTGCCTGTTCTACCACTTGACCCGCCAGCCACAGCGAGAGGAAGCGGCATGAGCACAGGCGCACCGATCAGCCGCACCGCTGCGATCGCACAGCTCCAAGAGTTCTATGAGAAGCATGGCCGCTCGCCGTCGTGTCGCGAACTGAAATCTCCGAGCGCGTCGGGGTGTCCGCACACGCGGACGCTCACGCGCCTGTTCGGCGGCGAGAAGGCGGCGCTCGAAGCCGCCGGCCTACCGCCACGCCCGCGGAACGTCACGCCGCCGTACAAGCCGCCCAGAGACCCGACGCTCACCCCCCTCGAACACCAGTGGTATGAGACCAGGCGCGTCGTCGAATACATCGAGGGCGCGAACGTCGGCCCGGTCTACTCGCAGCTCGCTTGGCAGAGCGAGGCGTCTGCGCGGCGGTGGAATGCGATCAAGCACGGAGGCCAGCCGTATGCGCGTCTCGACGTCGTCGACAAGATCTTGACGCTCCTCGGCCTGCACATCTGGCATTTGGGCGACCCCGACCTCATCTCCGCCGCGCCGCCTCGTGCGCGCAGCGACTACCAACTCTCCATCGAGGAGGCTGCATGATCCCCGAACTGGCCGAAGACCCGTTCCGCCTCACCCCCGAGGACATGACGCCAGCCGACGAGCTCGGCGTGCGGAACCTCTTGATCGCGTACCACTTGACGGTGGAGAAGAGGGAGCGGTTGGACGCGGTGGCGCAGGCCGTCGCCGCCAGCTACCGCGACCGCCTCACCACCATCGAGGCCGAGTTGGCCCAGATCCGCCAATCCCTCACCAACTATGTGACCGTGAACGGGAGCGTGAGCTTCCCCGACGCGGGCGGGTGCCATCTCACCCACCGCAAGGCGGGGATCCACGTCGTCGACAAGGACGCGCTCGCCGAGTGGGCCTTTGAGGAGGGGATCGTCGAGACGGTGCCCGACATCCGATCGGCGAAGGCCGCCGCCGGCAATCGGTTCACGCGGGACGGCGAACTCGTGCCCGGCACCGAGTGGCGCGAGCCCGACCCCTCGCTCACGATCCGGCGCGCTGCGTGACCAGCCGCGACGCCTACGTGACGCGGCTCTGCGAAGAGTGGATGCAGGCCTGTGGCGACCAAGAGTGCCGCTGTGCGCTCATCCGCACCGCGTACGACCTCGGCCACACCGCCGGCCTGGCGGCGATCCGCGACGAGGAGGCGACACACAATGGGTGATCGCGTGCGTATCGGCCAGACCCGGTGGTACTGGCGCAACTGCCCTAGCGGGATCGAACTCACCACCGACGAGTACCCGGATGGCGAGTATCTGTTTCTCGACCTCGGCCATATCAAGGCGATCACCGCGAGCGGCGTGACCGCTTGGGCGGAGTGGGTCGTCAACGACCTGCGTCAGATCCTCGCCGACACGGAGGCCACGCGATGACCAATACTGCGGTGAAGGCGACGGAGCGCCCGCTCTACGTGTACGAGCTCGTCGTCGACATCCCGCCCGACTGCCTCGTGCCCGGGTTCGCGCCGGCGGCGTGGCGCGAGGAGTACCAGGACGGTTTCCACAACTTCGCGGTGTTCTCGTGGCCGCCGAGGCGCCGCTACTTCAAGTTCGAGTCTGCCCAGCGCCGGGCGCGCCTGCTCAGTAAGTGGGGCGCGCGGGTCATCATCGAACGCCGGCCGGTCGGCCACGGAGACGACGTAGCCGTCTATGAGAAGGGTGAGGCGGTCTGGTGACTGACCATGGGTTAGTGGATCGTGCGGTAGGCCAGGCAGACAGCAGAAAGGCCGCCGAAGAGGCCCTCCTGCCGGGCAATCCCGCGCGCTCAGCCCCGAAGGGCCGAGACGCCAGTGTAGCCCCGCAGCACGAGAAGTGGGAGCGCACGCACCACCACGAGTGGCCGAACCAGGCATTCCGCGTTCACCCCGACCAGGCCGCGCCTGGAAGGCCGTTTGAGTGCTCGGGGTGCGGCGTGTTCGTCGGACACCTGCACCGGCCTACGTGCCCGCTAATCGACGTTCGGGAGACCACAGGACTATGACTAGTGCGGTTCGACTCTGGCGCGAGGCGCGCTACCGCGTGAAACACGCGATCCGCGTCCTTGTGGGAAAGGAGCCCTGGCTGTGACTGACGACCATAGGTCTGACACACATGCCCCGAGCCAAGGAGAAGCCGTGAAGTCGCAGCGCGAACGCATCGAGGACGTTCAGCAGCGTCTCTATGACCTCCTACTCGCGGACAACCCAAATGAGACGAGTGATGACGATGAGGCCATCGTCTTGATCCGGCAGGCTGACGAGGCGCTCTCGCTCGCGTGGAAGCTGGCGACCAATGCCTGACCATACGAACCGCGCGGGCGACCCGTATGACCGTTACATCGAGTCGATGCGCTCCGAAGGGCTGCTCGATGAAGGCGACCGCACGACTGGCGCACCTGCGGTGACGGGCGCTGAGTTGATCGCGGCCGAGCGCAAGCGGCAGATTGAGGCCGAAGGCTGGACGCCCGAGCACGATGACGACCACGACGGCGGAGAACTGGCG
>Ga0207652_10000478_pt1 | contig 41084 bp, 64 predicted proteins | sample KBSC63BmetaG_FD_184334 | JGI IMG/M metagenome (GOLD analysis project Ga0207652, IMG submission 184334) | Corn rhizosphere microbial communities from Kellogg Biological Station, Michigan, USA - KBS C6-3B metaG (SPAdes) (version 2) | ecosystem: Host-associated > Plants > Roots > Rhizosphere ...
CCGGGTTCCAGGTCAAGCAGATCACGGTCAGGGGCGGTGCGCACTGGGCCATGCCATTGCCCAAGGGCACCACGCTTGTGGCCGTGTCCCGCCAGGCCATCAACGCCAGCGGCGAGGCCGTGGACCCGGGCAAGGAGGGCGAGGACGGCACGCCGGCGTACGCCGGCCGGCTGGCCATCGCGTTCGAGCGTGGCCCGGTCTCGGCGTAAGGGACGGTTATGCGTGCCTCGCCGCCGAACCATCACGATCCCGCTCGCCCGAACGTTGATCATGCTCGGGCTCGGGTCGGCCGGCATGTTCCGGGAGCTGTTCCTCGTGGACGACCCGAACCTCACGCGCATGAGCGTGGCCGGCGTGCTGATCCTCGGGCCGGCCGTGGCGGAGTCGTGGTGGCGAGCGCGGAATCCCTTGCCCACGCCCGCAGAGACGCGTTCGCCCGAGCCGCAATCTGGGTCAGCGTCGGGCTCGCCGTAGCGTGGGCGCTGGCCGTGATGATCGTGGAGGGGTTCTGTCGATGAGGCGTCAGACCTGGCGCGAGGCCATGTTCACCCCGACCGGGGCGTTCAAGCCGTGGACATCCACGCTGGTGGTGATCCTCGCGGTGGGCCTCATGTCCATATTCACGATCGTCTACGTGGCCCAGCAGCAACGGAAGATCTGTCACCTCGTGGTCCTCATCGACGACCGCAACCAGGAGCTTCCGCCGGCCGACCAGGGCACGATGGATTTCCGGCGCGAGCTCCACGCCTACCGCCAGAAGATCGGATGCTGACCATGACCCCGTCCATTGGCCGTATCGTCCACGTCGTGGGCAACCAGGCCAGCAGCAACGGCGCAGACGTTGCGCCTGCCATCATCACGCGCGTCTTGGACGACGGCCTGCTCAACCTGACCGTGTTCCCGGACTACGGTGCGCCCGTCCCGGCCACGTCGGTCAAGCTGGTGGAAGACGAGGCCGCGGCGCGTGCGCTCAGCGAGGGCAAGGGCTACACCATCACGGCGGCTTTCTGGCCGCCCCGGGTCTGATGCACCGCCGGTACGTCATTCCACTTCGCTTTCAGGAGGACAGCATGAGCACCAACCAGCAGGGCACCGGGGAGCGCCAGCTCTTCCGGGACAGCAAGCTCGGCAACCTCGTCAACGGTCTCGTGGCCGCGGTGGCGTTCGCGATCGTCGGCTGGCTCGGGGACATCGACTGGTCCTCGTGGCCGGCGTGGGTGGGCCAGCTCGGCGCGCCCGCGGCCGGCATCCTGGCCGGCCTCATCACCTCGTGGCGTGCGAAGCGGACCCCCGCTCCCGCCCGCTACGAGCGGTAGACGTCCGCGCGTCGCTGTCCGCGCGGGACGGCCGAGGCCCCGCCCACCTTCCCCCGGGCGGGGCCTCGTGCTGTTCACGACTCGGACAGGAGTAGGCGGATGGCGGTGGCCGCCTGAAGCGGGACCACACCATTACCGGCCCGCGCCAACGCCGGGTTGCGATCGAGGACGCTGGTCAGGTGCCCCTCGGGCAGCATCATGAGCCACTCGGAGAACGCAGCCGCCAGGCGCCTCCCACCCTTCGGCCCGATCTCGGTGGGCTCGGGCGCCGACCGCCCCAGGACGGCCTCGTGCCGAGCAATGGCGGCAGCGTACTTCCCCCACATCCCGGGCTGTACGGCCTGCGCGAGATCCGGCCCGTTCTTCCGACCGAGCATCTCGTTACGGTCGACGGCGGCCGGACCGCGGACCGCATCGATCGCCCGCGGCGAGGGCAGCAGCGCCACCGCGGTGCCGAGCGCCACCCCTGCGGTCCTCCCGGCCTCGGCGCGGCGCACCTGGTATTCGACGTCGCCGCGGGTGTTGGCGTCCCGGGCGGTCACGGTCGGCAGCAGTTCGAGCCTGGCCATCGACTCAAGGGAGTGTCGGACCTCGCCCGTGCGACCGGCCGCCCCGCCCTGGTTGCTGCCGTAGCTGACCGCGCTCGGCGTGGGAAGGTAGGCGGCGGCGTGCTGCCCGCACGTCTGTACCTTGACCTCGCGTACGTCGGGGGCGGCCGAGCGCCGGGCGAGCAGGAAGACCCGGTGCCGATGGTGGGCGGCACCGACCGCGCACGCACCGAGCAGGCACCACCGGACGTCGTAGCCGAGCGCGGCCAAATCGGTACAGATGCCGTCGAACACCGGCCGCATCTTGCCCCGGGTCAGGTTGGCAACGTTCTCGAACAGCACGGCGCCGGGCCGGTGGAGCTCGATACCTGTGCACCAGAACGGCCAGAGGTGGCGCTCGTCCTCGGTGCCCCGCTGGCGACCCGCCGCACTGAACGGCTGGCAGGGAATGCCGCCGACGTGCATGGACGCGCGGGGCGCGTGCTCCCAGAAGTCCGGGGCCGCGAAGCTCCCGAGGTTCGGGACCTCGGGCCACCAGGTCTTGAGTACCTGTGACGCGTGCTCGTCGATCTCGGAGTGCCAGAGCGTGGGCCAGTCGAATCCGGCAAGCCGGAGCCCCATCTCCAGGCCCCCGTATCCGCTGCTCAGTGATGCGATCGTCTTCACAGTCCTGCCTCATTGATCAGGAACAGCATTTGGTTGCGGGTGGTCGCGGTGGTGACATTGTGCCCGAGCGCGATGACCACGCGAGCGAGGTCGGAGCGCTTCGGGCCGCGCGGCCCGGCCTTGCGGCACGCGATGTCGTAGAGGCTGCGGGCGCTGGCGAGCCGCGCCCGCCGAGCCTGCTCGATCTCGCGCTCGCTGGCCAGCTGGGCGTCAGTCTTGGCCTTCATCGTCTCCGTCATGCCTCCATCTTACCAAGTTCTTAGTAAGGACGCAAGCCGACCCATCCGCTGCTGGGCCGTCCTAGCATCCTAGGAAGGTGCTCGAGCAGGTACGCTCACGCGGCGGCCCGGGGCATCGAACGCCCCGAGCCGTCCATCACCCCCGGACACGAACGTGGACGTCCACCTGGCGTCCACCGCCGGCTAGCCGGGCCACGAGCCAGGCCACCGTGGCCAGGCCGAGGACCGCGGCGAGGGACACGCTGGCCACGACCGCCACGACCGCGGACAGCAGCAACCAGCCGAGGAACGCGGCCCCGCCGAGCACGGCCACGACCGAGCCGGCCACGAGCGCGGGCCGGACCCACTCGGCGCGGATCGGCCGGAGCTGGACCACCTCGGCGGCCCAGAGCCCCGGCCGGACCTCGGTCACGCCGGCCCGCACGATGACCGAGCGCCGGGCGGCCTCCCGCCGGAGCAGCGCCCGGAGCTTGTACGGGTCGGCCGATTGGATGAGCACCATCGGCGCTGGCCTGATCTCCCGACTCATGCCATCCCTCCGAGCTTGATCCAGGCGTACACGCCGAGGCCGAGGATGGCCACGTACCAGAACGGACCGACCCAGAGCGGCCGGCCGCCCACGTCCCGCTCGGCGCGGTGCCGAATGGCCGTGATCGGGTGAATGCGTCTCGGGTTCCAGCGGTTCTTCTGCACGTTGTACACGGGCCAGAGCGCGAGGATCACCAGCGTCTCCACCGAGCGCAGGAGCCACCGCCACGGCGGGAGCGGAATCCACAGCGCCTGGCGCGGCTCCCGGTCGGACCACGGCTTGGGGTCGACCTGGTAGCGCCTGTCCCCGTACCGGTGCTGCTGGTCGCGCAGCGTTCGCCGCTTGGTCTCACCCACGTACAGCCACTGGTAGCTGATGATCGGAATGTGGAAGCGCGCACCGGGCTTGAGCCCGCGGTACGCGTACACGCCTGACTGGATCATCGGAGCCCCGCCTCTCGGTTCAGCGCGTCGGCTAGCTCGGTCGAGAACCGGCCCGGGTTGCTTGCCCAGATCTCGGCCGCCGTGCGCGGCTCGGCCTCGACCTTGAGCCGTTCGATCTCGGCCCTGGCCGCGTCCCGCTCGCCGACTCGATGCCGAGCGGCCCACTCAGCGTGGCCGCAGAAGTAGCCCTCTCCGGCCGGGAACGCGCACATCTTCGGTTCCAGGTGGTGCGCCTCGAACGGATGCCGGAGCAGCGTAGGCGCAGGCCCGCTCTCCGGGGTGGTCTCTGTCATCCTCAGATCTTACCAAGAACTTAGTACACCCGTCAAGGATGGGACGGCACTGGCGCTTCCTAGGAACCTAGTACAGAATACTAAGATGAGGGTAAAGCAGCACAGCCGCCGCGGACTCCCCACGCTGCTCTGGCGCTTCTGGATCACCGGGCGCCCGCTGTGGGGTCCGGGCGATAACGCCACCTTCCTCCACGACGCGACCCAGGACTACCGCGGCGGACCGGTGGAGCGGCTCGGGCGCGCCCGCTGGCGCCGCGTGGCCGCGCGCTGGGCGCTGCTGGCCGTCCCGGCCGCCGCGTGGTACCTCGGCGGATGGTGGGCGCTCACGGGCTACCTCACGGTCGCGCTCGGGCTCGGCGGCACGCTCGCGGCCCGCGGCGCCCTCGCGCTCTGGCGCGGCCGGGAGTACCAGCTCCCCGTCTGGCGCGTGGTGTGCCGCGTCCTCGGCGAGCGCTACAGCCCCCGGGCGGCCGTGCGCTCCGTCCAGCTCCGGCCGGCGGGCGAGGACGGCGAGGTGGCCGCACGCATCCTGCTCCCGGTGGTCCCGCTGGACGAGTCCGCCCGTAAGCGGGTCGTGTCCGCGGCGGCCGAGCGGCTCGGCATCGCCGATGCCGCCGCGTCCTGGATGGTCAAGGGGGCCAGGGCGCACGTGGACGTGTCCGTCCGGCTGCTCCCGCCGCGCACCCTGACCTACGCCGAGTGCCGTGCCATCGTGGAGGCGGCCGACCCGGCCAAGCCGTTCGTGGGCCTGGCGGCCGACCGCAAGCCCGTGTACGCGGACCTGGACAACGACGGGCCGCACATCGGCGTGAGCGGCGGCACGGGCACGGGCAAGAGCACCCTGATGCGGCTCGTCCTCGCGCAGCGCATGGCCGCCGGGGCCGGCGTGGTGTGCTGCGATTACAAGGTCACGTCCCACACCTGGCTCCGCAAGATCGCGCAGCGGGACCCGCACCGGGCCGTCTACCTCATGGACGAGGGCGAGATCCACGAGGGGATCATGGCCGTCTTCGCCGAGTTCCAGCGGCGGCGTGAGGTGCTCAAGGTGGACGCGTCCGCCCTGGACGAGTTCCGGGACGTGGACCTCGTGGTGGAGGAACTCAACTCCCTGGCGTCCATGCTGCGCGCCTGGTGGGCCATGGAGCGCAAGCGGCTCGTCCAGGAGGCCAAGGACATGGACGTGGAGCCTGACTTCCTGCCCACCGTGTGTCCGTCCGTGTCCGCCCTGGCCGCCCTCGTCCAGATGGGACGCGAGCTCCGCATCCGCGTGCACTTCCTCGCACAGCGCCTGGACGCGTCCGCCATCGCGCCCAAGGACGGCGGGGCCGTCCGCGAGTCGATCACCAATCGCTTCCTGGCCAAGTACACGAAGCAGACGTGGGACATGCTGTGCAAGGGCGTGCCGTTCCAGGCGTTCCCGGGCGGCCCGCGGGGCATCTGGACCGCGGTGGTCAACGGCGAGGTGACGTTCTTCCGGGTGCCGCCGATGAGCGACCAGCAGGCCACCGAGCTGGCCCTGTCCAGCCCCACGCCGGCCGGTCCGGTGCTCGGTGGCCGCCGGCTCGAGAACGTAGGGCCACAAGCTCTCGAGGGTGGCGTGACCATCCGGGAGGCGCTCGGCCGGCTGACCGCTCCGCCCTCGCTGGCCGCGGCCCGCAAGCGGGTGGAGCGCGCCAAGCTGACCGCGGTCGGGCAGCGCCCCGGCGGGGAGCTGGAGTTCGAGTGGACCGAGCTGGAGGCGCTGCTGCTGAGCGCGTCGCACAGGCCGTCGTAACCGCCCTGGAGCAGCGAAAACGCCCCCGGTGTCGTACGACACCGGGGGCGTTGCGTTCGAGCGGGTCAGCGCTTGCGGGCGTCCGCGGCGGCCTGGGCCCGACGCGCGGCGTCGGCCGCCTGCTGGCGGGGCAGCTCGCGCGCCAGGCGCTGCATCTTCTGGACCTGCCGGCCGCTCTGGAGGTTCCCGTCCTTGGCCATCTCCGTGTCCTTTCGATCGGTGTACGTCTATCTTACCAAGAGTTTGGTAAGAGGTCAAGCCTCGCCGCTGGCCTCGCGGAGCTTGCGTGCGCGCCACTCGGCCATGGCCGCCTTGTGTTCGGCCGGCCCGTTCCAGGCGCGGCAGCACCCGGGCGGGGCCGGCAGGGGCTGACCCGCGCACGGGCACCACGCCGCCGAGCACTCCCGGCCGAGCCGCTCGTGACAGCGGCACGGGTACGGCGCAGAGAGCGGGGTCCCGGCGATGAGCCAGGACCCCTTGAGCTCGATCACGGCCGCCAGTCCAGCAGCCAGTGAACGAACACCATGGCCACTACCGCGATGACCACCACGATGCAAACTCCCATGATCAGATCTCCACTCGCTTGGCCATGGCCGCGTCCCGAGCCGCCATGATCTTCTGGACGTACTGGACGGACATGCCGCCGGTGGCCACCTCGGCGGCCATGCGGTCGGACGCGGCGGCCTGGAGGACGCGGCGAACGCGCTGGACAGTCTTGGCCGTCACGGCCGTGGCCGCCATGACCTCGTCCGCGGACGCGTTCTCCAGGAGCATCGTGACCACCTTGTCCACGTCCCACGCGATGGCCGGGCCACCGGACGTGGGACGGGACGGGAGCCGGACGGGACGGGACGGACGCATGTCCACGTCCACGTCCGCGGGCGCGTCCGTCCAGGGGCTGTCCAGCTCCAGCTCCATGAGCTTGCCGAGGTTGCCGTACGCGGCCACGTGGGCCAGCATGACCGCCTTCATGGCCGGGTCGGTGGCCACGCCGGCCGCGCGCACCGCGCGGGCCAGACGCGCCCGCTGGAACGCCACGCCGCCCGGGGTGGTCGCGATGCGGGCCGCGCGCTCGGCCGCCCGCTCCCGAGAGCGCTGCCGCGCGTCCCGGGCATCATCGGCCAGCCCGAGCCGGGACAGCGCCCGCTCTCGGAGCTCCCGGCCGACCCGGGCGAGCGTGCCGCCACGGACACCGGTGCGAACCTTCATCTCGATGCCGAGCGCCTGGTGGAGCGCAACCAGGGCCAGGCCGGAGCCGAGGACCACCCGGGCCAGGCCCTCGGCCGGCCCGGACAGTTCCACGGCCATGTACGCCTGAACACCCAGGAGGAAGTACGCCACGAGCCGCGCCGAGCCGGGGCCGTGACCGCGGCGGACGGACGCGCGCATGGACCACGCGGCGGCCAGGAGCATGACCTCCACGACCGCGAACAAGAGCCAGCGCTCCCGGCCGATGATGTGGAGGTTGTCCCCGAAGTAGCGCCACGAGGTGTCCACCGACACGCCGAGCGCCACCGCGAACCCCGCGTACCAGGGGCCGCTCCCGCTGGCCTTGATCTTGTCCATGTCCCGCTCCGTCCCGGTCATCTCGCTCATGGGACCATCTTACTCAGATCTTAGTAAGACTGTCAAGGCGAGGGCGGCCGTACTTGTACGTCCGCCCGACGTGCCAGTGCGGCCTGGCCGTCTCGCCGAGCCGGAAGTCATCGTGCCAGCGGCACCGATAGATCGACATGGGCTTGGTGTCCCGGAACTTCACCACGATCATGACCCGGTGCCAGAGCGCGCCCACCCACCACCGGTGGCTGACCTTCCGCGGCCGGTAGCCGCCCTCGGGGCGACGGGCGAAGCCACGGTGCTTGGTCAGCCATCGGCGGTACTCAAGCGAGTTGGTCCGGGTGCTCACCGCGGGTCCGGGTAGTGGCCGCCCACCTCGTACCGCTCGTACTCGTCATGGTCCACGTCACGGCACCCGGTCTTCCCGTCGTCCGCCCGCAAGCACAGCTCGAACGACTCGGGCATGTAGTGCTGGATGGGGATGGACGTCGTGCACGCCCCGGTCTTGGCGTCGTAGGACACACACTGCGAGGTCCAGTAGTAGTACGCCGGGTGGTACTTCCGCTCGGTCACGATGCCTGAGCTCGGAGGGGCCGAGCACGCGGCCAGCACGAGGCCGGCCGCGACCAGGGCCAGGGCTCGGCGCTTCACCGCGTCTCCGGGCCCGGAACGATGAGGAACGGGTACCCCCACGGCTCCTGATCCGGCACGAGAACGAACCAACCAGGCCGGCTCGTGAAGTCGGGAGAGTTCGCCATGTCCCACGGGCCGATCGCGCCCTCGGGGATGCGCCAGGACTCCTCGGTGTAGTACTTCCCGCCAGGCTTGAACAGGATCACGGCCGCGTGCGTGGGCGGCTGGCCGGCCAGGCGCATGAGGTCCCGGGTCAGTCGCTCCAGCCGCTCCTGGCTGCTGATGTTGCCCCGGCCGCGGTCCGACTCGCGGACCAGCTCCCGGATGCGCGTCTGGATGGCCGGCCCGGGGATTCCGGGCGCTGCCTTGGCCATGGCCACCAGTTGGTCCAGGTGCTTACCGGCCGTGGAGTCGAGCCGGAGCTGGCTGAAGATCACGGCCGCTATCTCTTCGGGTGTCATGCCCTAACCTTACCAAGAACTTAGTAACAGGGCAAGCCTACTCCCAGCACACCTCGCCGAGCGCGCCAGCCCGCCGGAACAACGCACCCGGCGTCACGTCCTGGCTGAGACGGCCGTCATCGAACAGGTGGAAGCCAGCCCGGCAGAGCACGGCGTCCACGAGCTGCGAGCAGATCATGTGGCCGCTGGAGGTGACCCGGCCCGCGGTCAGGCGCCGCGGGAGCCCGAGGTGGAGCAGCGCCAAAGACAGGTAGTCCAGGAAGCTGTACGGGGTCCCGATGAGCCGCAACGCGGTCGGGGACACGAGCGCCCGTTGTTCATCCGTGAGCGGGAGCCGCACCCACCCAAAGCCTGGGCCGCACCGGTCCCGGTACCCGGTCAGGTACACGCCGCGGGCACCGGACGGCATGGCCTCCACGACCAGCTTGCCGTGGCCGGGTTTCTCGGCCACCACGTACGTGTGCGTGAACCAGCACTCGTCCCGGAGGATGGCCTGGCCGAGCGCCACGCCGGCTCCGAGCCGGCCGCCGATGATGGCGAACCCGACGTCCCCCACCTGGAGATCGTTAACGTTGTTGATCTTCAACTCGAGCACTCCCTCTCCAGCGCACCGCCGTGGTGGGCTCGTCCAGGCCCACGGCCCGATGCCGCGCGCCCGGATAGGTGTCCCGGCCAGTATGGCCTCCCTGGTGCTCATCCCGGGTCAGCCAGAGCGCTCCGCCCGTGGCCAGGGCCACGACCACCGCAACCGTCCCGAGGTAGATCACAATCAGCTCAGTTGGCATACGCACACGGTAAAGCCCCGGGGGTAGGCCCGGGGCTTTCCTCGTGCGAGCGAGTTGGAGGTGTTGCGCCCTCCAGGTTACTCCTGGCCGGCCGCGTCCGCGCGGGTGATGGTCTCGACCTGCTCCGTGTTGCGCTCGGCCCGCTCGGTGCGGAGCCGGCGCTGGAGCACGTAGATGACCACCTCGGGGTCACCGGTCACGCTGGCGACCGTGCGGCCGTCCTCGGCGAAGATGGCATCGGCCGCGGTGAGCTCGGCGCGGTACGTCTCGGTGTCCTGGAGCGTGTCCTTGAGCCGGCGCGTGTGGTAGGCCATGGCGTCCAGGTCACCGTGGGCGTCCGCCACGGTGGTGAAGTCCTCCTCGGACACACGGTCCACGGTCAGGTGAAACACGGTCATGCGCTGTCCTTTCATCGACGTGTGCTGACGTGGGGTGAGGAGGATTTGAACCTCCATGCCCGGGTCCGCGAAAACCCGAGACTCCTCCAGCTTCGTCACGGGGCGTACGTCCCCGTCTGGCCACGACTCCGGTTGCCTGGCCGCTGGCGCTCTGTCCGTTGAGCTACCACCCCGAGGTGCCCCGCCCGTGGGCGGGGCGGGTCGTGCTAGCTGATCCGGTTGTCCTGCTTGTACTGGCGCCAGAGCGGCCGGGCCAGGAGCTTGTCCGCGGGGGTCACCTCGTGCTTGCGGACGCCCATGACCTTGATGTTCTTGTTCCGCTTGCTCGGGACGCTGTCCAGCCGCGCCAGGAACGGGACGGCCTTGCCGGCGTACTCCTTGAGCTGGTCCACCACGCCGGTGGCGTTGATGTGCATGCCGGCCACCGTGTACGGCACCGTGGGCAGGAGCTCGCCGAGGGGCTCCCCGTCGCACACGATGACGTCCGCCTCCACGTACTCGTACGGGCCGTCCTGGCCCTTCTTCTCGCCGATCTTCTTGACCACGAACATCACGAGCCGCTCGTCCAGGGCGGCCAGGTCCAGCCACTCCCGCCTGGCGGTGGCGAACTCGTCCGCGTCCTCGTCCACGCCCTCAAACGGGTCCTCAATCTCGCTGGCCTCGGTCATGCTCAGCTCCTGTTCCGTTGTGCGAGCCTGTCTCGCGCACCCACCCGGGGTAACGCTCCCCGGACGCGAGTCACGGTTCCCTCGGCCCGCCGGCCTCGGTACTGAGATCCTCCACGACTTCGTGACGTGGGCTGATGCCTGGCCGTGCAGCGCGACCCGCCGTGCCATATTCCGTGCCCCGAGGGGGAATCGAACCCCCATACCGGCCCCGGGTTGCGCGCGCCTCACAGGGCCGTGTCCTTCCATTGAACGATCCGGGCTTTGGCGACAGGGCCCCGGAGTTGACCCGGAACCCCGCCTCTGTGCCAGATGTAGAGCTACAGGTGCTGGGGCTAGGCCCAGCCGTAGTCCATGCGCTTCATCTTGCCACCTCCCCTCTCGGCTCGGTGTAACACCAGCTTACCAAGTTCTTAGTAGAACGTCAAGCGGGTACCCGCAACCGCTCGGCGGCCAGCGCGGCAGACTGGGCGAGCTCGGCGGACCACACGCCGGCGTCCTTGGCCTGGACCACGAGCGCCCGACCCTCGGCCAGCGTCTCCACGGCCGCGAAGCGCGAGGCCCACCGCTCCAGCTCGGTCACGGACGGGGCCGGCCGGAGCCACGCGCCGGGCTTCACGCTCTTGGCCTTGGCCCTGTCCCTCACCACCTCGTACGCGCGCCTGGCGGTGGCCCAGCCTTCCACGATGTCCACCTCCCAGACGTCCACGTGCGGCTCCCACGCCGCCCGCTCCACCGGGTCCTCGGGCTCCCGGCCCATGGCCAGCACGATGGCCACCTCCTGGCTCACCGGGGGCATGTCCACCCACCGGCCGGCCGCCGCGTCCCACATCGCCACGCCGTGCGCGTAGCACGCAAGCTGGGCCTTGATCTCCAGCCAGGTCCAGAAGCGCTTCTGGGTCTTGAGATCGGCCACGTACAACGGGCCGAACGCGGTCGGTCCGTCCGCCTCCGGGCGCATGGCTAGATCGAGCCCGAGGGCGCGCTGGTCCTCCACCACGTTGTCCAGCGTGCCCACGGCCTCCAGTTCCTCCACGAGCACCCGGCGCTCTTGCATGCCGGCCAGCGGTACGAGGCCGTTGCGGTCCAGGGCCGCCTGGTACAGCACGAGGTCCCGCCGGGTGGCCGGCCCGAGGTGCTGGGTCGGGAGACCGGCGTGGAGCGTCTCCACGGCCGCGTGGCGCTGGCTGCCGTGCCTGGAGCCGACGTTGCCCCCGCTCACGTCCTTGGCCTGCTCGATGAACTGCTCCACCCATGCCTTGCGCTCGGCCTTGTCCATGCGCTGGAGGCCGGCCTGGAGCAGTGTGGCGTACAGCTCGGGCGACATGGCCACGCCCTGGAGCACCTCGCCGAGCTCCCACATGCGGAGCCCGAACTGGTCCGAGTAGGCGCTCACCAGGTTGGACACGCGCTGCCAGCCGCGCTTCTTGTGCGAGCCGTCCCGGTGCGGGAGGCGGTACCGGCCGCCCGTGATGATCGCGTCCCGGTCTTTGATCTTGGAATAGTCGGGTAGCGCGAACGGGTCATCGATCTCGTGCTCGGTCATGGTCATGTCACCCTCCAATGTGGACATTCTACCGCTTGGAACCCTTGCCCTGAACCAGACGCACGAGCGGATCGATACGCCGGGAACCCTCCACAACCGTAATCCGGTCACTGAGCACGCCCATGCGCTCCGTGCACACGAGGCCGTCCATCTGGACCGGCAGACCCAGCAGACGCGCCCGGGACACCATGCCCTCGCTCGCGCGCTTGCGACGCCAGGGCGCGCTCTTGGATGCCGTGTTCAGGTCCGCCCCGAGCTCCAGCGCGATGTCCTCGGCCCAGACCAGCGCCTGGTCCAGCGGGAGGCCCCGGTGCTCGGTCATGACCGGCCGGCCGGCGTCCTTGTGGCACGTCACCACCGACCATCGGCCCGTGCTCGGGTACTCCATGATGAAGACGTACTGGGTCTTACCGGCCGGGACGAACCACGTTTTCCCCTTGGTCCGCAACCACACCTTGGTGGACGGGGCCCCGATCGGGTCGAACTCCTTGGACACCGTCTCGCCGTGCCAATACGGGGTCTCGTCCTCGGGCACGCCCTCCCCGGCGTCCAGCTCGTCCTCCAGCTCGGTGAGCGTGCGGGAGCCGTCCCGGGGGTCGGTGATCTGGCGCTCCGAGAGGTCCACAGTGGAGCGGAGATCGTGCCAGCCGTGCGCGCCCACCACGTCCAGCAGAAGACAGTCCTGCTCGTCGTACGGGCGGGCCGGGTCCACCCGGAGCCCGCGGCCCACCATCTGGATGTACAGCCGCTTGGACTTGGTGGGCCGGCCCATCACCACGCAGTCCACCTCGGGATCGTCGTACCCCTTGGTGAGCAACATGCAGTTGACCAGCACGGTCCCGGGCTTGTGCCAGGCCAGGATCTCCTCGCGCTCGCGGTCGGACAGCCCGCCGTGGATGACCCGGGCCGGGATGCCCTCGTCCTCGAACGCCCCGGCAAACACGTAGCACGTGGACACGAGCGGGAAGAACGCGAGGGTCTTGCGCTCGGCGGCGTGCTCCCGCACGGCCCGCGCGACCACGCCCGGGGCCAGAGACTCGGCCAGGGCATCGCCGAGAGCCTCGTCATTGAAGTCGGTGCGGGTACTGCGCACGGTGCGAAGGTCCAGGTCCGGGACCGTGATGGCGCGGCCCCGCGGCGGCTTCAGGAAGCGGTGGCGGATCATCCAGGAGATGTCCCGCTGGAACACCACCTCGGGCCAGACCCGGCCGAGGGCGGCCCCGTCCGAGCGCATCAGCGTGGCTGTGTAGCCCACCACGGTGGCGCTCGAGAACCATCCTAGGATGGTCTGGTAGGACGGGGCCGTGGCCGCCTCGCACTCGTCCACGATGATCAGCGAGACGTTGTGGATCCGCGCGAGACGTTCGGGGTTGCGCAACGTCTGCACCGAGCCCACGATCACCCGGGCGTCCACCTCGTCCGAGGTGGCCTTCACCAGACCGACGTCCAGGTGCGGGGCCACCCGGCGAATCTGGGCCAGGGTCTGGCCGGCCAGCTCGTTCGTGTCGATGAGGATCAGCACCCGCTCGTCCGGGTGGGCGGCCACCCACTCGGCCGCCTGGTGGGCGAACACCACGGTCTTGCCCGCGCCAGTGGGCAGCACGATGGCCGAGCGCTGGAGCGGCCCGCGCCCGGCCCACGCGTCCAGGGCCTGGCGCTGGTACGGCCGGGGACGAAGAATGGTCGCGGTCACGTGTGCAGCTCTCCCGCCCGCTGGACGTTCTCCAGCATTCGCAACCAGTCCGGGCTGTCGATCCAGTTGCCCTCGTCATCCACGGCACTGCCACAGTCCGGGAAGTGCCAGCGGTGATGCATCGTGTCATGCTCCTGGTGGCCGTCCCGCCGGCGGCACCGGTCCCCGACCGAGCCGGGGACCGTGAACGGGCACCGGCGCTGCCTACGTCCGGTCGGCATCGCGGGTCTCCCGCATCACGCGGACCGCGGTCCGCAGTGCCTGTGCGGCGATGAACGCCTCGCCCGTGCCCTCGGGGGCGTCCGCCCACCGCTCGGCCGCGTCCGCCACTGCTTGGGCCATGATGATGGCGCGGCGCCGACGGGACTCCTTGCCGGTCCCGATCGGGACGTGGACCCTCATCGCTCGCCCCGTTCGCGTGAGGCCCAGTAGGCCGGGCCGGGCCGGGCGATGACGACGTCATCCGGGTGGGCTCCCACGCCGGCCGTGGCCTTGACCCACGTCCCGTCTGCCCACTGGATCTCCCAGTCATCGGGCACCCGGTGGTACTCCAGCTCCACGGCCTCGTCCAGGTCCATGCGGATCGGCAGGAGGTATTCCTCGGTAATCTCCTGCCCCTCGTACAGGGCGATGACGCCCGGGGCCCCGGCCACCGGGGCGAGGACGTCCCGGGCGTCCAGGTTGGTCTCGGCCCACGTGGCGTCCCCCGGGCTCACCACGATCTCGTAATCGTCCGGAAGGCCGGCGGTCAGGAGCCGGAACTGTCCGAGGTTCACGGCGTCACTCCTCGCCCTCGGCCTGGCCGTCCAGCCAGGCGTTGGCCACCTCCAGCATCTCCGGGTACGTCCAGAGGGCGATGGGCTGGCCGGCCGCGTCCAGGTAGGCGTCCTCGCCCGCGAACGCCATGACGGCGCTCATCTCGTGGTCCTCGGCGCCGATGGCGTTCATCAGGTGCTTGATCGTCTGGTCCTTGACTGCGCTCATGGGACTAGCTTACCAAGTTCTTAGTAAGTTGTCCAGAGGCCCTGGCGCTGGATTGCGTCCAGCTCACACACCTGGGCGGCCTGCGCGAACGTGGGGAACTCGCCCAGGCGGTCCGACCCAGCTCCGGCCCAGAAGCGCCACACGCGCCACACCTTGACGCGCGGCCGTGGTTGCTCGTACGAGCCGTACCGCCAGTGCCAGTCCAGAGCGATGCCGTAGCCAGGCTGGCCGCCAGCCGGGGCCGGGCTGATGAAAGCGTCCCGGGTGGCCCGCCAGACCATGCCGCCCTCGACCATGTCCCGGCTCACAGGTACGGTCCAGGGTCGATGGTGACGAGCCCGCTCATCACTCATCACCCCACGTGGGCAGATCCTCGCGGCGGTACCGGTGCTCGTGCTTGGGGTAGGCGTCAGCCGTACACCGCACGCCACCCGACTCCTCGGCGCCGCACCGGAGCTGGACGGCATGAACCTTGATCGAATCGGCGCGTTCCTCCAGCTCGGAGCCCAGCCGGAGCAGCGTTGACCAGTAGGGCGCGCTCATGACCGATCCTGCCGGTGGCGGATCTCCAGCGCCTCGCCCATGGTGATCTGGCCGTGGGTAGGCGACAGGCAGCGGTCCGGCTGGCCGCACTCGCACACGCGCTCGGGCGCGTGGGCAGGGCATCCCGGGTGCGCGTAGGCCACCTGGTCCGCCGATCCCACGCCGATGTCTGCCGCAGTCACACAGAGCCCGTCACAGTCGCTCATGACACCTGGTCCTCGATGATGTGGGCGCCAGGGCCCAGCAGTTCCAGGGCCTCGGCGACCGCCGCGCCCTCGGTGCCCTTGCGGACCTTGACCTCATCCCCGGCCGGCCGCCGGGTGGTCACGGTCCGGCCGTCCGGGGCCCGCAAGGTCACGATCTGGATGTTCTCCGTGGCGTTGGGCTCGCGCTCGGTGCGCATCACCTCAAACCACACGTCCGGGTCCTTGGGGGACTGGACGAACCAGCCGGCGGGGATCTCTTGCCACTCCCGGGTGAGCACGAAGCCCCTGGGCTCGTTCACCTCGGGCTCGGGCTCCACGGCTGACACGGTGACCTCCACCCGGAAGCGGAGCAAGGGCGTGTGCGCGCCGAGGTCGCAGACTGCGGCGGTTCCATCTTCATACCATCGGATGGTGTACTCCCCCGAGTGCCAGGTGTCGGACAACTCGTCCAGGTCCACCCGGTCCATCCAGCCGGCCCTGATCACATCCTGGACCGTGTCCGCCAGGATGCCGAGGGCCTTCATGCGCTCGGTCAGGTTCACGACTCCTCCAGCCCGAGCACCGTGGAGTCGATGATCTGGGCCCGGACGACCCGGCCGAGGCCGGTCATCTGGTACCGCGGGTTCACGAGCCGGTAGAAGCGGAGCTCCAGCTCGGCCTCGGTCGGGGCGGCGGCGGGCAGGAACGCCCCGGCCTCGCTCGGGGAGGCCACCAGGGCCGCGCGGGCGGCCGGCGTGAGCACGGCCGCGTTGAAGGTCTTTGCCATGCCCTCATCTTACCAAGAGCTTAGTAAGATTGTCCAGGGCCCTTGCGGGAGTACCAGGGTCTTAGTAAGATCTTAGTAAGACACCGATCAAGGAGGACATGATCATGCCCAAGGTTCCGGCCGAACTGCGCTCCGCGCTGGCCGATCTCGCCGCACAGGTCGACGCCGGCCCGAACGAGGCCCGGCTGGAGACCGTCGTGGACGCCAACACCAACCGCGTCCTCATCCACCTCGCCGAGTACCTCGGCGGTGGCAACGGCAAGCGCTCGGCCGCCGCCCGGTTGCTGCTCCGCATGGGGGCCGCCGCGCTCCTGGCGGAGTGGCGTAGAGCGGCGTAGCGTTCGCCCACGCCCCACAGCACGCCGGCCCCGAGCCGGCCCAGAAACAACGCAAGTCCCGGGGGCCGAGTCCCGGGGCTCCATGCATTGGAGGATGCGTGAGCGACAGTATCATGAGCCTGAACGCCGAGCACGTCCGGGAACTGGTGGAATGCAGCTCCATCGATCCCGCCGTGATCGCCGAGCGGGGCTACGTCACCGTAGGCCGCCCGAAGTCCACGCTACCCGGCGCGTTCGGCATGGACGCCCGGGAACAGCTCAAGGCCCTCGGGTTCCCCTCGTGGGCCATCCGCGAGGAGTACTTCTACCCGGGCCTGCTCATCCCGCAGTACACGCCGAGCGGCCGGAAGTACGCCGGCCAGTGGAAGCCCCGCAACGCTGTGCCCAACCGCGAGGGCAAGCGGATGAAGTACGCCAGCGCCAAGGGCCCCGCGCGGCTGGACGTCCACCCCCGCTGGAGCGTCGGCGCCCGGGACGCGGTCGTGCCGCCCATCCAGGACACCGCCCGCCGGCTCTGGATCACCGAGGGCGTCAAGAAGGCGGACGCCCTCACCTCCCGCGGGGAGGTCACCGTAGCCCTTGCTGGGGTTTACAACTGGCGCAACACCCACGCCACCCTCGGGGACTGGGAGGACATCCCGCTCAAGGGCCGCGAGGTCATCGTGTGTTTCGACGCGGACGCGGTCACCAAGCCCCATGTAGCCCAGGCCATGGCCAGGCTCGGGAAGTGGCTCAAGCACAAGGGCGCGACGCCCCGGTACGTCCTCCCGCCCGGCGGCCCAAAGGGCGTGGACGACTTCTTTGCCAGCGGCGGCACCCTCGCCGAGCTGGAGGCCGCCATCACTGGCCGCCCGCCACAGGTGCTGGCGGACGAGGACGTGTTCACGGACAGCGCCCTGGCGGACCTCGTGGCCACGGCCGTCCTGGAGGACCAGTACGTCCGCACAACCGGGCTCGGGTGGATGGGCTGGAACGGGCGGCACTGGCGCCCAATCGACCACGGCGAGGTCACCGAAGCCGTGCGCGGGTTCTTCCGGGAGCGCTACGCCGAGGCCCTGGAGGATGACGCGTCCGCGGCCCGGGAGGGCCGCGCCGTGGACTCGGTGCGGACCGAGGGCTGGCGCAAGGTCCAGAGCGCATCCAAGATCAACGCCGTGCTGTCCCTGGCCGGCAACATCCAGGGCGTCCTCGTGGACGCCAGCGTGTTCGACACCGACCCGGACATCCTGAACACGCCCGGCGGTGTCCTGGACCTGCGTACGGGCGAGGTGAGCGACCACGACCCGTCCTACTGGTGTTCCAAGATGACCGGAGCCGCCTACCGGCCCGGCGCGGAGAGCGCAGCGTTCAAGGCCGCCCTGGAGGCCGTTCCGGACGAGGCCCTGAACTGGCTCCAGCTCCGCCTCGGCCAGGCCATCACCGGGTACCCGACCGATGACGGCACGATGCTGCTCCTCACCGGTGGCGGGAACAACGGCAAGACCGTGCTCCTGGGCAGCGCGTTCCGGGCGCTCGGCTCGTACGCCCGGAAGATCCCGAACGCGCTGCTCCTCAAGGGCAAGAACCCCGGCGGGGCCACACCCGAGAAGATGACCTTGCGCGGGACGCGGCTGGCGTACATGGAGGAGACCCCCGAAGAGGGCCACCTGGACGCCAACATGGTCAAGGAGATCTTCGACGCCGAGGTGATCGACGGCCGGGACCTGTACAAGTCCACGGTGGAGTGGACCCCCACCCACTCCCTGTTCCTGAACACCAACCACGCCCCGCACGTCTCGGACACGGGCGATGGCACCTGGAGGCGCCTGCTCCGCCTGGACTTCCCGTACCGCTACCGCGGCCCTGGACAGCCCCTGGAGCGCCCAACGGACCGGGTGGGTGACCCGGTCCTCAAAGCCGCGCTCGGCCAGCAAGAGGCCCGTGAGGCTGTCCTGGCGTGGCTCGTGGCCGGCGCTCGGCGGTGGTACGACGCGGGCCAGACCCTCTCGGACGCCGCGGGCCTGCCGGACGTGGTGATGGACTCGGTGCGGCGGTGGCGCGAGGCGTCGGACGACGTCCTGCGCTGCCTGTCCGCACTCTGCGAGGTGGACGCGTCACGGTGGGTGTCCTCGGATCGGCTCTACCAGGAGTACCGGGCCTGGGCGCAGCGTGAGGGGTCCCGGGCGATGTCCTCGCGCGAGTGGAGCAAGCGTCTGCTTGACCACAGCGCGCTACCAGGCACGGTGTACGCCAAGGTGGTCCGGCGCTCCGCCGAGGGCGGGTCGTGGCCTGCATGGCATCCCGCGCCGACCGATGGACCGGAGCAGTTCCGAGTGATCATGGGCCTGACGTTTCGGTGACGCTGCGTAGTGCGTGACGGATGTGACGGGTCGTTCAAACTTTTCCTAGAAACCTCTCCGCGTGGGAAAACTTTAGAACGATCCGTCACATCCGTCACAGCCCTGGTGGGGCCCCTTGTAGTCGTACTAAGAACTTGGTAAGCTAGGGCCCGGAGGTGCCAAATGGAGATCAACAACCCCGGGGAGACCCGCTACGTACGGCAACTGCTCAAGGTCGAGTGGCAGAGCCCGGAGAGCATGATCATCACGGTGGACGACGTCCCGGTCGCGCTCTACGACACGCGCAGTCTGCGCGGCGGGCCGGACGCCGAGCTGTGGCGTACCGCGCGCCTGCTCCGCATGCTCGCTGTCCGGCTCCGGCTGGACCACGCCGAGGATCGTAGCCGTGCCTGAGCATCAGTACCGCCTCGTGGTGGGGCTCATCGCCCTGGCCGGTGGCTCGCTCGCGGTCGGGGCCGCGCTGGCGTTCCTCGCTGTCCGGCTCCGGCTGGACCGCCTCACGCTGCCGCTGGCCATGCTCGGCATGGCCAGCGTCCTGATCGGGGTCGCCTTCGCGGTGTGGGCTGGTGGCCGGCGTGGCTGACCAGTCATGGGCCGCGTTCTTCCGCCAGATCCAGGCCAAGTACGGCCTGTCCGAGCTGGAGTACCGCGCCCTGTACCGCGCCCAGGGCGGCCGTTGCTACGTCTGCCGCAAGGCCACCGGCAAGAGCAAGCGGCTCGGCGTGGACCACGACCACCTCACGGGCGAGGTCCGCGGCCTGGTGTGCACGGGCAGCCTCTCGGCGAACACCTGCAACCGCCTCATCGCGCGGTACAGTCGCGCCCAACTGCTCCGGGCCGCCGCGATGCTGTCCGACCCGCCGCCGGCCCGCGCCGTGCTCTGGGACATGCGTAACGGGGCCGAATGGGTGGCCTCGCTCGTGGACGGCTCACCGGTCCTCCTGGCCGATCTGGAGGTGGACCTCCATGGATGAGCAGAGCACCCGAAGCGCTGCCCTGGCCGCCCTAGAGGGCACCGCCGAGGACCTCCTGTTCATCGGGGGGCAGTACCACGGCCAGGTGAAGTCCGTGTCGCCCGAGGACAGCGTGGTGTACGCGCAGTATGTCCGGATGGACTCCGAGATCGGGCGTATGACGCGCTACCTGGAGATGTACCGCCGCTTCCGGCTGGCCTCGGGTTCCGATGAGCGCTTCGTGATGATCGAGCGGGGCCACACGAACGCTATGAAGGCCGTGACGGGCTTCCTCCTAGACGAGTTCGTCCGGAAGGGGCCCCGGAATGGCTAGGGCGACCCGCATTTGGGTGATCCGGGATCACGCCGGCCGCGTGTCCGCCGACCTGGTGGCCGCGTTCACGGTCAAGTGGGAGATGCGGGCCTGGTTGGGTCGCCAGGAGGACGTCCCGCTCACCTGGATGGTCTGGCAGTGCGGGGATGGAGTCGTCCAGGAGCCCCCGGTGTTGCTAGGCCGGGCCGTGGATGTGTCTCATGGCTGAGTGCGCGCATGCCACGCTGCGCAAGGCGCCCGAGGACCCGCACCCGGTTTGTGAGCGTTGCGGGAAGGTGTTTCCCGAGCTTCCCCGGGAGCCGATAATCACTGACGTGTACAGCCGGGACTACTACCGCCAGGGCCGCCCGAGGAAGGCCGCTGAGTGGCCCGAGGTGGACCCGGTGCCCGAGGTGCTGTCCACGGACCCGCGGCCCGAGAACGCGCCAGGGGAGCCCACCGCGGTCCGCGGGCTGGCCGCCTACGCCGCGGGTGAGGGCTGGCTCGTGCGGGTCGGCTACGGGCGCAGTCCGGAGCGCGCACAGCGCGTCGGGACGTACAAGCTGACCGAGACGTTCAGTGTGTGGGCTGGCGCGCACCCGTCCAGCGGGTGGCGCTTCTGTGCGGTCTACGGCCACACGGTGGGCTCCAGCTCGGCGTGGACCTGGCGCTCCATCTCCATCTGGAGGGTCCGGGCGTACGGGCGGTTCACCCACGCCACGATCACCGACCTGTACCACTTTGTGGAGCACCACCGGGACGTGAAGCAAGCCTGGTTCAGGGCGATCAAGGCCAGGGTGGAGCAGGCCGCCGAGGACGCCAAGCAGCGGGCCAAGGCACGGCCCAAGAAGGCCAAGGGCGAAAGTGCCCGGTAGGGCTTGTGATCTTACTAAGTTCTTGGTAAGCTATGGGTACACCAAGCGAGAGGACACGGAGATGTTCGAGATCACCAAGTACGACGGGAACACCGGCAAGACCACGGTGGAGGCCCGCACGAACGACGCGCACGCCGGCCGCGAGGTCGCGAACCGCGAGAACGCGAACCGCCCGCACGGCTCGGCGGACAGCTACTCGGTCCGCAAGGCCAAGTAGGGAGCGAGGCCCCGGGCCACAGCCCGGGGCCTCCCGAGCGAGGGAGCTAGTGGTACGCTCCAAATGCGGTGACACGATGCGGATCGTTCTGTCCGAGCAGCCCCCGAGCCCAACGGCTCGGGGGCTGCTTCGTGTCCTGCCTCGAGCAAGTGTCCTAGCGTCCTAGGATGGCGCTCGAGCGGGGCCGGCCAGCCGTACCATCGTGGCCATGGGGAACCCGCGCAGTACCAGGCCGGCCCGGCGCTCGCGCGCGGCCGTGCTGGCCGAGTCGGACGTGTGCATCATCTGCGGCCACCGCGGTGCGGACAGCACGGACCACATCATCCCGGTCTCGCTCCGCCCGGACCTGGTGGACGACCCGGACAACCAGGCGCCCGCGCACCACGAGCCCTGTCCGGTGTGCGCGCGGCGATGCAACAGCGAGAAGGGCATGCGCCCGCTGGCCGAGGTCACCGGCCTGGTCACATCGCGCGACTGGTTCACGGAGAGTGTGAGGTCATGATCAGAAAAACTCGAGGCAATGTTACCCAGCGTGAGAAAAATACTGAGCGCAACCGGGGGGGGAGGCCCTTACTGAGAGTGACCGAGTCGGAATACCCGCCGTCCCGCTTCCGCTCTCTCTCCCCGGGTGGCGTGTTCTTCCTGGTCAGCGCGGTGTTTGTGCTGGTCACGGCGGGTGCGGCCATCGCGTTCGCGGACATCCGCCAGGCGGCTGGCACCGTGCTCGGGGCCTTGTTCCTCGTGGGCGCAGCTCTGAGCTGGGCAAATACGCTCCGTAAGCGTGGCCGTCGGTGACGGGGCGCGACCCAGCGCCCGCTACGCTCGGTGAACTTACACGGAGCGCTATGGCGGACATGAGCTGGCTCATGCCGAGCGATGCAGCACTGCGCGCTCTCGCGCTCCGGCTGGCGACAGCCATCGATGCCAACGGCACCGACCCGGACGCGCTGGCGAAGCTGGCCCCGCGATTCCAGTCGGTCCTCCAGGATCTCGGCGGCACGCCGGCTGCGCGTCGGGCCCTGAGCGTGGACGAGCCGGACGAGGACCTGGTGACGGAGCTGAGGGCGGCGTGACCGCCACCCTGGACCTGACCACGCTCCGCGGGAAGACCACGCCACGGCTCTGGACGCCACCCCTCGTGGATGAGCTGACCCCCGAGACCACGATGGGCTTCCGATGGGAGCGCTTCGCGGTGGAGGCGCTCCGCCGGCCGCCGCTGCCGTGGCAGCGCTGGCTCTGGATGCACGCCGGGGAGCTCCGCCCGGACGGCACGCCCCGTTTCCGCATCGTGCTCGTGATCGTCGGCCGGCAGAACGGCAAGACCGAGACCCCCGCGATCCTGAGCGGGTTCTGGCAGTTCGTGGAGCGGGTGCCGCTCATCCTCGGTACCTCGTCCAAGCTGGACTACGCCAAAGAGTCGTGGGTCAAGAGCGTGAAGTACGTGGAGGCCGCGCCCAAGCTCAAGCGCCACCACCCGGTCCGCTGGACCCGCGAGGCCAACGGCGAGCAAGAGTCGTGGACGCTGCCGGACGCGCGGACCGGGTCCCGGTACAAGATCGCCGCAGCGAACAAGGACGCCGGGCGTTCGCTCACCGTGTACCGGCTCATCATGGACGAGCTGCGACAGCACGAGGATTACGTGGCCTGGAACGCGGCCGAGCCCACCACGGCCACGGTGCGCGATGCGCAGATCTGGTGTCTGAGCAACGCGGGCACGGACCGGAGCGTGGTGCTCAACGACCTGCGCGCCTCGGCGCTGGAGTACATCCGGACCGGCGTGGGAGATCCGCGGCTCGGCCTGTTCGAGTGGAGCGCGCCCGAGGGCAGCGACCCCGAGGACATCGATGCGCTGCTCCAGGCCAACCCCGCGGCCAACTACCTGAACCCGGACGGGCTGGAGACGCTGCTGGCCGCGGCCCGCCGGGCCAAGGCCAGCCCGGATCCGCGGGCCCGAGCCGGCTTCATGACCGAGTACATGTGCATCACGGTTCCGAAGGCGGCCGAGACGGCCACGGCTGTGGAGCCGGAGCGCTGGCGTGCGCTGCTGGACCCGGCCAGCCAGGCGGGCCCCGATGTGGCGTTCGCCATCGACGTGGCGCCCAAGGGCCGTTCAGCGTCCATCACTGCGTACTCGATGCGCCCGGACGGCCGCGGACACGCCGAGGTGGTGGCGAACCGGCCGGGGACCGCGTGGGTGGTCCCGGCCGCGGTCCGGCTGGCCCACCTCCACGAGCCGCTGGTGTGGGTGGTCGATGGTAAGGGTCCTGGCTCGTTCCTGCCGGGTGCGCTGGCCGCGGTCGGCATCCAGCTCCCGGAGGACCCGGAGCGGCCTGAACGGGGTGATCTGCTGGTGATGGGGTCCACGGACGTGGCCACCGCGTGGGGCGAGTTCCTGGAGGCCATCTCGCCCGAGGCTGACGCGCTCCGGCACATCGGCCAGCTCCCGTTGGAGGCCGCGGTGGCATCGGCGAACACGAGGCCGCTCGGTGACGCGGAAGCGCTCGGCCGCCGGATCTCCGGTGCGGACATCAGTCCTTTGGTCGGAATCGTGCACGCGCGATGGGCTTTCGGGCAGCGATCATCTATCCTGGCGCCATCTGACGTGGACCCGGGAGCGTGGTACGTGTGAGCGCTCGTCTGCGCACCGCCCGAGCGATAACCCCCGGCCGCGCGCTGGCGCTCCCCCGCGGTACCCGTTCCCAGAGCGTGGCCCGGCAAGCGGTCCAGATGGTCCAGCTCTACGGCGAGCCGAACGCGGAGCAGCCATTCACCTCGTTCGCCGAGTACGCCCGCGGCGCGTACGGCGCTCAGGGGTACCCGGGCAACTCCGTGGTGTTCTCGTGCATCGACCGGCGAATGTCCGTGTTCGGCGAGGCCACGTTCAAGTGGCGGGACCTCAAGAGCAAGCGCATTTACGGCTCCCCGGCGCTGTCCAAGCTGGAGGCCCCGTGGCCGGGCGGGACCACCCAGAGCCTGCTCCACCGGGCCGAGCAGGATGCGAGCCTGGCCGGTAACGCGTTCGTGCGGGACGCCGGCAATCGCCTGGAGCGGCTCCGCCCGGACTGGACCACGATCGTGTCCCGGGTCACCACCGATGAGCTCGGCGAGGAGATTCGCGAGGTCATCGGCTTTGTCCACGACCCGCAGGGCGAGGACGGGGACCGCGAGGCCGCGTTCTATCCGGTGAGCGAGGTCGCGCACTGGGCGCCTATCCCGGACCCCCTCGCCAACTTCCGCGGCATGTCCTGGCTGACCGTGGTGGTCCGGGAGCTGGTCGGGGACGCGCGGATGTCCGAGTACCGCGAGAAGTACTTCACGAACGCGGCCACGCCCAACCTGGTGATCAAGTACTCCCAGAAGATGGCCCCGGAGCGGATGGAGCGGCTCCGGACGGCCATCGCCGCACGGCACGCCGGCGCGGAGAACGCGTTCGGGACGCTCGTGCTGGACGAGGGCGCGGACTTGACCATCGTGGGCAAGGACATGGTGGGTAGCGCGTTCGACGTGCTCCAGGCCGCGAGCGAGACCCGGGTGTGCATGGCGGCCGGCGTCCCGGCCATCGTGGCCGGTGCGCGCCAGGGCATGGAAGCCAGTGCGATCGGGGAGTACCAGACCGCGCTCCGGGCGTTCGCGGACCTGAAGATCCGCCCGAACTGGCGCGGCCTGTGCGGTGTGCTTCAGAAGCTGGTGGATACGCCGGCCGGTGCCCAGCTCTGGTACGACACCACCGACGTGTCCGCGCTCCAGCAGGGCGAGCAGGACATGGCCACCACGAGCCAGACGCAGGCGGCCACCATCAATGACTTGGTCATGAACGGCTTCACGCCGGACAGCGCGGTGGCCGCGGTCACCTCGGGGGACATGACGCTGCTCAAGCACACCGGTCTCCCCTCGGTTCAGGTCCAGCAGCAAGGCCAGGCCGGACCGCCGGCCGAGAAACCCGCGGATCCACAGGCATCCTCGAGCCCAGCGGACAATACGGACACAACGGACACGGGCTCGAGCCCGGCAGAAGGGGCGTGACCATGCGAGAGGCGTACGCGCGCGTCTTCGCGCTGGACGACATCCAGGTGGTATCCCGGGCCAAGGGCGGGGACGGGCGGACCGTGGAGGCATACGCCGCCGTCTTCAACGTGCCCAAGGAGATCCACGATCGCAACGGTGACTACACCGAGGTCATCCACCCGACCGCCTTCAACCGCACCTTGAGCCAGGGCGCGGCCACCCGGTCGCTCTACCTGTACAACCACGGGCTGAGCGTGGTCGACGGCCGGCCCGAGGCCATGTTCCAGGTCCCGCTCGGCTCCCCCACCTCGGTGACCGCGGACGGCAAGGGTCTGCGGACCGTGGCGCGCCTGAACCGCTCGGCGCTGGCGGACGCCACGCTGGAGGCGGTCAAGGCCGGGGACATCAAGGGGTACAGCTTCCGCGGGAACGCCTACCGCTCCGAGCCGGCCAAGACCCCGCGCGCCCGCAAGGGCGAGGCTCTGCCGACCGTGACCCGGATGGAGCTCAGCCTCCAGGACTTCGGGCCCACGCCGAGCCCGTACTACGAGGAGGCGGCCATCGTGGCCGTGCGGAGCATGCCTCTGCTACTCTCCGAAATCAACGGGCTCACGGAGTCCGAGCGCGTGGAACTGCTCCGCGCACTGATTGGCGCCACTCCCCTCGGGGACCCGGCCGCTCCGCCCGCTGCCGACCCGGCACCCGGCCCCGAGGACCCCACGCCGCCTGTGGCGCGCTCCAGTCGGGACAAGGACATCGCTCGTGCGCGTGCTCTCGCGCTCTGGGCGGACGTCAGCCGGATGGAGATGGCAGTCAGGTGAAGCGACGGCAGAGTGAGCTCATCGTCGAGGAGATGGAGATTCTCCGGGCCGAGGTGGAGCTCATCGCGAAGATGGAGGTCCCGGACGAGGAGGCGGACAACCGCTCCGAGTACGAGACCGCCATTGCCCGCTCGGACGTGCTCCGGGCCGAGTGGAAGACCAAGAAGTCCGCGTACGACGCGGCCGTCGCGCGCGAGCGCGAGGTGGACGAGATCATGCGCGCCCACCAGGAGCAGGCGAACAACGAGCGCGGTGCCGAGCGCCGCGGGCCGGGTGTGGTCCGGACCCGGGACGCGTTCGAGGAGGACGCCGAGCTGACCCAGCTCGCCCGGTCCACGAGCCGTGGCAGCGTGGAGGCGGTCAACTTCGACCCCGAGCCCATCATTGAGCGGGCCAAGCTCGCGGTGGAGCAGGCCCCGCGGTGGGTGTCGGACGAGGCCAAGGAGCGCATGCTCCAGCTCCTGGAGGTCGATTCCGAGAAGCACACGCCGCTCATCGCGCGGCACATCCTCCTGACCGGTGGCCGGGCGTACGCCGAGGGGTTCAAGGAGCACGTCCGCTCCGGCGGTCGGATCATCCCGGACGTTCTCCGGGCGGCCATGTCCCTGACCTCGGGCAACGGCGGCGTGCTGGTCCCCCACTACCTGGACCCGACCATCATCCTCACGAACGCCGGCGTGTACGGCGGGACGATCCGGTCCATGGCGACCGTGAAGACGATCGCCACCAAGACGTGGGAGGGCGTCACCTCGGCCGGCGTGTCCGCGAACTGGACCGCAGAGGCCACCGCCACCTCGGACAACTCCCCGACGTTCGGCGCTCCGTCGATCGACGTCAAGAAGGCCGACATCTGGATCACCGGCTCGTACGAGGTGTTCGAGGACTCCGGGTTCAGTTCGGACCTCGGCATGCTCCTCGCGGACGCCAAGAGCCGGCACGAAGAGGCAGCGTTCGCCACCGCGAACAGCATCGCCACCCGGCCGCGCGGTGTGGTGGCCGCGGTGGCTGCGGTGACCGCCTCCATCGTCACCTCCATCACGACGGCCGCGTTCGTGGTGGGTGACGTGCACAACGTCTCCAACGCGGTCAACCCGCGGCAGGAGCAGAACCTGGCGTGGCTCGCGCACAAGGCGATCTACTCCAAGGTGCGCCAGTTCGACACCTCGGGCGGCGGCGGCTTCTGGGCCAACCTCCAGGTGGGCCAGCCCCCGATCCTGCTCGGCGCGCCCGCGATGAAGTCCGCGAGCATGACCAGCGTGATTACGACCGGCACGAACATCCTGCTGGCCGGGGACTTCTCGCAGTACTACATCATTGACCGGATCGGCATGTCGGTGATCTACGACCCGCTGGTGAAGACCACCGCGTCCGGCGCCGCGCCGACCGGCCAGGCCGGCTGGTACGCCCACTGGCGCGTGGGCGCCGACGTGGTCAACGCGGACGCGTTCCGTCTGCTCCAGCTCAACCAGGTGGCCGCGGCCACGGCCCTGGCGTAAGCGCCCCCGGTAGCTCCGGGGACGAGATGGTGGGGCCGGCCGTTTCTCCGTGCGGCCGGCCCCACGCACACGGAGAGGAATGTGATGCAGGACACAGTAAAGGATCAGGGGGCCCCGGCCCTCTCTCCTGATGAGCGGGTGGTGTACGGCTATCTCCGGCCCACCAACGTCCACGGCGACTTCATGGAGTGCCTGCTGGACATGGTGGCCTGGGACCGACAGCACGCCGGCCGCATCGCGGGCCGGCTCGGGTTCCGCTCCAGCGCCAACCTGGCGTCCGGCCGTAACATGATCGTCCAGCACTTCCTGGAGCACTCGGACGCCGGCTGGTTGCTCATGCTGGACACGGACATGACCTTCCCGCCCAACGTGGTGGATCTGCTGCTGGCCAGCGCGCACCCGGAGAACGCCCCGATCGTCGGCGCGCTGTGCTTCGGGTTCGATGAGCGCGGTGACGTCCAGCCCACGCTCTACGGCCTGGAGCCTGACCCGGAAGCGCCCGAGGACCCGGCCCGCCTGCTGGTGACCCGGTACCACGACTGGCAGCCCGAGGCCCTCGTCCCGGTGGCCGGCACGGGCGCCGCGGCACTGCTCATGCACCGCTCGGCGCTGGAGAAGATCAAGGCGGACGGCTACTCGGCGGCGTACCCCTGGTTCCAGGAGCTGGAGCACGGTGGGCGCGCGGTGGGGGAGGACCTCGGGTTTTGCTTCCGTGCGGTCCAGTCGGGTATCCCCATCTACGTCAATACCGCGGTCCAGGTCGGGCACATGAAAGAGCGCGTCCTGACTGCGGAGACGTTCTTTCTGTCCCGGGGCCTCCTGGCCCCCACACACCCGGGAGCGGCTGTATGAGCAAGATCTACGAAAGCACGCACGAGGGCGCGGTGTCCTACGGCGAGGACGGGCTGGCCACCGTCCATCTGTGCAAGGGCCAGCAGTTCGACGAGGGCACGGACATCGTGGTGGCCCGGCCGGACCTGTTCAAGGAGGCCGGGGAGAAGATCCAGGTCTCGGAGAAGGTCCAGGTGGACGGCACCACCACGGACCGGGACGGCCACCCGATCGACGAACCCACCACGGACGACGGGACCACGCTCACGCCGGACACCCAGACCGAGGTCCGGGACGGTGTGCCGCTCGTGAGCGACTCCATCCCGTCCAAGCCGACCAAGAGCGCCAAGACCACGGACACGAGTAAGTCATGAGCCTGGTGAAAAGCCTGGTCTCCGGGTTCGTCGGCTACGTGGAGGACGGGGCCCACCGTGAGGCGCACCTGGAGGTGGGTCAGGAGTTCGACGCGGACAGCGTCATCGTCCTGGCCCGTCCGGAGCTTTTCACCACGCGCCCTGTCGATGAGCCTGCTCCGGCCCGGGTCGTGCGCCCGGGTCGGGCGGGTTCCGCCCGAGGGCCCCGCGTGCCCGACCCGGCGGCCCCGACCGACCCGACCGACCCGAACGGAGCGCCGCGTGTCCTCTGACCTCGAGGCGAACGGACAAAACGGACATGTGCTCGAGGATGCGCCCGAGCTGGTCGTGATCGTGCCCTCCCGCGGCCGGCCTGAGGCCGTGGCCGAGCTGGCCGCCGCGTTCTCCGAGACGTGCACCGCGCGGACCCGGCTCGTGTTCGCCATCGACGATGACGACCCGGCCGGCCACCTCTACCTCATGGCCGTGGTCGACCGGGTCCGCGAGAGCGGTCAATCGCTCGGCATCCGCTCGGACTCGGCCAACAGCATGGTGGAGGCCCTGAACCAGGCCGCTCGGGCCGTGGTGGGTGCCGAGCATCCGCCGTACGCCGTGGCCTTCCTGGGGGACGACCATCGGCCGCGGACCCGCGGGTGGGACACCGAGTACCTGACCGCGCTCCGCCAGCTCGGCTCCGGCCTGGTCTACGGGGACGATCTCGTCCGCGGCGAGGCGCTGCCCACGCAGGTGGCCATGACCGCGGACATCGTCCGCGCGCTTGGCTGGATGGCCCCGCCCGTGCTCGGTCACCTGTACGTGGACGACTTCTGGCGCAACCTCGGTGTGCACGCCGGCTGCATCCGCTATCTCCGCCACGTGATCGTGGAGCACCTCCACCCGGTGGCCGGGACGGCCGAGCTGGACGCCGGGTACGAGCGCGTCAACGCGCCCGAGGTCTACGCCCGGGACGAGGCCGCCTGGCGCCGCTTCATCGCCGAGGGCGCGTTCGCGGCGGCCGTGGCCGCGGTCAAGGCGCTCCAGCCGGCCGACCCGAAGCGGGAGCGGCTCATCGGCATGGCGCGAGCCTCCCTCGTGGCCGAGGCCGCCTACCTCACCGGCGGCCGGACCGTGGCCGACGTGGCCGAGGGGCCCACCGACCTGGCCTATCTCCTCGGCCCCGCACTCCAACTCCGCCACTCCCCCGAGCCGCTGGCGGCCGACGTGGTGTGCGTGACCGGGCTCCAGGCCGGCGCGGCGCTCGCGCTCGGGTCCCGGGCGGCCGTGATCGCGGGTGTGCCGCTCACCGAGCTGGCCGCGGCCGGCTACACGCTGCTTCGGACCCGAACGATCGGGGACTACCCGATCGCGTTGGGGGTCCGCCGATGATCACCCGTCTCCGTCCCGCGTACAGCCCGGATGAGCTGGCCAAGATCTACGCGCGCCCGCATGACGCCGGCCCGCTCGTGGACCACCAGTTCCGCATCGCGGACACCGTGGAGCACGGCACGAGCCGCGGCTGGCGGCCGTGGCCCTCGGCCGCGGACCTCTCGTGCGGGGACGGGACCATCCTGCGCAGCATCCGTGCGGACCAGAAGTTCTACGGCGATCTCGCGCCCGGGTACCAGTTCCAGGGCCCGCTGGAGCAGACGATCCACGAGATCCCGTACGTGGACCTGTTCGTGTGCTGCGAGACCCTGGAGCACCTGGACGATCCCCTGGCCACGCTCAAGCTGATCCGCGGCACGTGCCGTTTCCTGCTCCTGTCCACGCCCGTGGACGCGGGCATGGACGAGAACCCCGAGCATTACTGGAGCTGGTCCAGGGGTGACGTGGAGGCGATGTTGGCCGAGGCCGGCTTCATGGACTGGACGTACCGGACCTCTGACCACCGCGCGGCCGGGTACCGCTACTGCTTCGGCATCTGGCTCGCGTCATGAGGGCGCTCGTCACCGGCGCGGCCGGCTTCATCGGGCGGCATTTCGCGGCCGAGCTCCGGGCCCGCGGCTGGACCGTGGCCGCCACGGACGTCCGGCCGGCCCCGCTCGTGGCCGCCGAGGACATGCGCTCGTGGCTGCGGTGGGACACCGCCCGCTACGACCTCGTGGTGCACGCCGCGGCGCGCAGCCCACACCGGGCGGCCATCGACTCGGCCCCGGCCATGCACCTGGAGAACCGGGAGCTGGACGCCGCCCTGTTCCGGTGGGCCGTGGCCACCGGTCAGCACCGGGTGCTGTACTTCTCGTCCTGCGCCGCGCTGGACCGGACTGTCCTGGACGACTACGGGCTCACCAAGCTGGCCGGTGAGCAGATGGCCGCGGTGACCCGGCGGGCCGGCGTCCCGGTGACCGTGGTCCGGCCGTTCTCCGGCTACGGGACCGACCAGGGCGAGGACTGGCCGTTCGGGGCCTTCCTCGCGCGGGCCAAGCGGCGGGATGATCCTTTCGTGATCTGGGGTGATGGCCGGCAGGTGCGGGACTGGGTCCACGTGGATGACATCGTGGCCGAGTCCCTCCTGGCCGTGGACTCCGGCACGGCCGCCCCGGTCAGCCTGTGCACGGGCGTGGGCACGTCCATGACCGAACTGGCCACCCTCATGTGCACCGAGGCCGGATACAGCCCCACGTTCGCGTACAGCGGGCAGAGCGGGGGCTCTCCGCGGCGGGTCGGAGTACCCGGGTTCGTCCGTCCCAAGATCAGCATTGCCGAGGGAGTAGCGAGGGCGTTCCGTGGCTAGCTTCGTGTTCAATGTCGCCAAGGGCTCGATTGCCTACTACGCCGGGCTTCCGGCCGCATCGGACCGCCTGGTGGCCATCCCGATCGAAGCCTCGGGCGTGGTCAGCGATGCGACCATGGTCGACTACGATGACGTGGCCACGCTGCTGGCCGGCGCCACGAACGAGCAGACCACGATGGGCCGCAAGACCCTCGCGTCCGTCACGGTCACCGTGGACGACACGAACGACCGGGTCAACATCGACTGTGCGGACATCACCTGGACCGCGGCCACCGGCAACGCCATCTCGGACATTCTCATCGCCTACGACCCCACCGGGGCGTCCGCGGACAGCGCCCTCGTGCCGCTCACCTTCCACGACTTCTCCGCCACCCCGGACGGCACGGACATCACGGCCACGGTCTCGGACTTCGCCCGAGCAGGCTGACGTGAGCGTCCTCTCCTGGCCGAACACGGCAGCCACGAAGATCAACATGACGGTGGCCACGATCGGGGCCATCGGGTCAGGCGCGTACACCATCGTGGCCCTGACCAAGCCGGTCGGCAACCACGGCATCTTCGGCGCACAGGTCACCTCGTCCTACGACCGCGAGCTCATCGTGGACGCGGCCAAGTGGTACGGGGCCGGGGACTTCTCCGGGTTCGGCACCGCGTCCACCACACAGTGGCAGATCATCGGCCAGAGCAAAGCCGCCGGCTCGAACACCTACCGGTGGCACTACTGGAACTACGACGCGGGCGGGGCCAAGACGCATACGGCGGGGACGGGCGCGCACGGCGATCCGGGCGCGATCACCGTTGCCCACCTCGGCCAGGGAGACAACCGGGGCAACGGCCTCATTGCGTGGGTCGGTATCTGGAAACGCGTCCTGTCCGATGCGGAGTTCGACGGAGCGTGCACCGCCGCTCTCCAGGACTGGTACAACCTGACCCCGGACGCGCTCTGGCCGTGCAACGTGGCCGCCGCGTCCGTGGTGGACGTGACCGGACACGGTAACAACGCGTCCTCCGTGGACGGCACCATCTCCCTGTCCGGCACCGACCCCACCGGGTACAGCTTCAATATCTCGTCCGGGCTGACGCAAGCGCTGCCCGTGGCCAGCTACACCGAGGCCGGCCAGGGGTTCGGGCGGACCAAGCGCCGAACCCTGACGGCCGCGGCCACCACAGACACCGCGGTGACCCTCGGCCGGACCAAGCGCCGGACCCTGGTGGTCGCGTCCACCGCGGACGTGGCCGCGACGCTCGGCCGCCTGAAGTCCCGGGCGCTCACGCCGGCCACGAGCGCGGACACCGCCGTGGCTGTGGGCAAGCGCAAGCGGCTGGACCTGGCCGTGGCTGTCGAGACGGACACGGCCGTGGCGCTCGGCGGTGCCGTGGTGCTGGAGCCCGCCGGCGTGGGCCCGCGGCGGGTCACGTCCAGCGCCCGCGGCCGGGCCGTTACCGGTGCGTCCGCGGGCCGTCACGTCCAGAGCAGCGCGAGGGGGCGGACATCATGACCGACGTTCGGGACGTGGGAGACGGCTACCCCATCCGGTACGAGGCGCGGGACCCGGACACGAGCGCACTCACGGACGCCACCGTGGCGCTCACCATCACGGACCCGTCCGGGGTCACGACCACGCCGGCCGTGACGCACACCGGAACGGGTCTCTACGACTACACGATCCCGCTGACCGCGGCCGGGACGTGGTTCTGGCGATGGGACGCGTCCGGGACGATCGCGGACCGGGCGTACGGGTCCGTCCTCGCGTCCGTCCCCGCCCCGCAGACGTACGCGTCCCTCCAGGACGTCAAGGATTTCCTCAAGATCACCGATACTCGAGATGACGCCGAGCTGATGCGGCGGCTCGTGGCCGGCACCCGGCGCATTGAGCTGGACACCGGCCGGCGCTTCTGGACGTACCCCGAGGTAACCACGCGCACCTACCGGGCCACGCACCCGACCTTGCTCATGGTGGACGACTTCACGGTGACCGATGACCTCGTCATCGAGATCGGCCGGGGCACCACCTGGACCACCCTGGCCACGGTGTCCCTGGATGACGTGGACCTCCTACCGCTCAACGCCGAGCAGGACAACCGCGCGGTGGAGTGCATTGAGCGGACCACCGGTGTGTGGCCGGTCTACGGGCCCAACCGGGTGCGGATCACGGCCCGGCCGGGCTGGCCGGCCATCCCCGAGGACATCAACACCGCCTGTTGCATCCAGGTGGCGCGCCTGTTCAGCCGCAAGGACAGCGTGACCGGAATCGTGGGCAACTCCGAGTACGGCCCGGTGCGGGTCACTCGCTACGACGCGGACTATGACAACCTCATCCACCCGTACGTGAAGGTGCGCCCATGAACATCGAGGCCGTCATGGACGAGATCGCGGACAGGCTCCGGACTATCCCGAGCCTGGCTGGCCGGACGTACGAGTGGCCGCCGGGCTCGCTCACGCCGCCGGCCGCGTTCGTGGCCTACCCGGGGCCGGGGACGTATGACCTGACGTACCAGCGGGGCCACGACCGTACCGAGGGCAGTTGCCTCGTGCTGCTCGGCCGGCCGTCCGAGCGGGCCACGCGCAGCCTGTACGCCGCCTACGTCTCCGGCTCGGGCACCGAGAGCGTGAAGGCGGCCGTGGACGGAGACGAGGGCGACTACACCTCGTGCGAGTCGGTGACCGTGACCGGGTGGGACGTGGACGTGGTCGCCATCGGCGGCACGGACTACCTTGCGGCCGTGTTCACCCTGGACATCATCGGCCCCGGAACCGAGTAGGAAGGAAGGCCATGGCCAAGAGTAAGAACCTCGTGGTCCTCATCGCGGGCACGGACATCAGCCAGTTCTGTGACTCGAACGAGCACCACGTGAAACCGGACATCGTGGACAAGACCACGTACGGCAAGAACGCGCACGTCAAGGAGGGGACGCTCCTGGACGGTAACGGCTCGCTCGGTGGTATCTACGACTCGTCCACGAGCGTCGGTCCGCGGGCCGTCCTCCAGCCGCTCGTGGGCACCACGGTGACGTACATCCGCCGGCCGGAGGGTACCGGGACGGGTAAGCCCCAGGACACGGTCAACGTGGTCGTGGGGGAGTACGTCGAGACCGCACCGGTGGCGGACATCATCCGCTGGACGTGCGCCCTGGAGTACTCGGACGACGTCGTCAGTACGTACCAGTAGGGAAGGAAAGATCATGGGCGCATTGAGCCTCACCACGCCAGCCCGCGGCGGCACGGTCATTGCCGGTGCGAGCGTGTCCACCTCGGACACACTCAGCCGTGCCGTCCTCGGCAACCGCGGTGTCAACCTGGAGATCATCAACGGGAACGCGGCCACGAACACCGTGACCATCTCGGACGACTCGACCACGACCGAGGGCGCGCCCGCGGCCACCATCACGGCTACGATCGCGCCGAGCACGAGTCAGGTGTTCAAGGTGCTGCCGCAACAGGTGAACGGCACCACGGGCAACGTCACCGTCACCAACTCCGTGACCACCTCGGTCACGGCCAAGGTGACCCCACGCGGGTAACGAAAGGCAACGGACAGCATGGACAGCATGGACGAAGAGGCGCCGCGCCGGTATGCCAGCGCAGACGAGTTCTTCTCGGCCGAGCTCCCCGAGGAGGACGTGGAGATCCGGCCCGGGAAGTGGGTGCGGGTCCGCGCCCTCACCCGGGCCGAGATGATCCGGGCCCAGAAGATGGAGGACCGCCGGCTGGACCAGGAGCGGTACCTGGTCTCGCTGGCGCTCGTCCAGCCGCGGATGACCGAGGACGAGGTGGGCCGGTGGCAGCGCTCCAGCGCCTTCATGGAACTGGAGCGCATCGGGCGCGTGATCAACCGGCTCGGCGGCATCGGCCGGGATGCCGCCAAAAGTGATCTACATGCAGATGGAGACGACTGACCTGGAGTTCGAGTTCTACCTGGCCACCAAACTCGGGAAGACGGTGGCCGAGGTCCGGCAGATGAGCCAGGCCGAGTACATCGGCTGGACCGTCTACTACGGACGCAAAGCACAGCGCCTGGAGCTGGAGCGGGCTAAGAGCGGGAGGTGAGCGGTGGCGAAAACCGTGCTGGCGGTGGCCGGCCTCAACGACATGCGCAAGGGCCTGAAGGGCATCGACAAGGACCTACCCAAGGGCGTCCGGATCATGCTCAACTCGGTGGCTCAGATCGTGGTGGACGAGGCCAAGCCGCACATCCCGTCCAAGAGCGGGAAGGCTCGCGGGTCGCTCAAGGCCGCGTCCAGCCAGGGCACGGCCCGTATCTCGGCCGGCGGCCGGGCCGCGCCGTACTACCCCTGGCTGGACTTCGGTGGCTCGGTCGGCAAGAACAAGTCGATCAAGCGTGACTTCTACAAGAGCGGGCGCTATATCTACCCTGCCGTGGCGCGGCGCCAGGACGATATCCAGGATGCGCTCCTGAAGGGCGTCACGGATCTGGCCAGGGCGAACGGGGTCGATGTCTCGTGAGTAACCAGATCAAGCTCACCTTTCTCGGTGACGCGGACTCCCTGAGCAAGGCCACCAAGAAAGGCGATGACGCGCTCGGCAAGCTGAACAAGACCGCGGACGCGTCCGGCAAAGCGCTGGCCAACGAATCCAAGGCCAGTGCGGACCTCGGTGGCAAGCTCGGCCACCTCGGCTCGGCGTTCACCGGTGTCAACGACGCGGTGGGCGCGGTCACCGATGGGATGCAGGCGCTCATCGATTACCAGCGCGCGGGAGCGGAGCGCGCGTCCCGCCTGGCCCACGCCGAGAACGACGTGGAGCAGGCCATGATGGACAGCGAGCAGGCCGCCGCGGACCTCCGTCAGGCTCAGCTTGACCTGAACCAGTCTCGCCTCGATGGGCGCCAGGCTGCGCTGGATCTCGCGCAGTCTGAGATCGACCAGCAGCAAGCACAGCTCGACGCGGCCACCGCGCAGAAGGACTACAACGAGGCCGTCAAGGAGCACGGGAAGAACAGCATCGAGGCGCGGCAGGCTGCGATCGACCTGAAGCAGGCCCAGCAGGATCTCAACCAGGCGCTGCTGGACGGCTCACAGGCTGCGCAGGACGCGGCCCAGTATCAGGAGGACGGTAACCAGGCGCTGCTGGACGGGAAGCAGGCCGCCATCGATGCCAAGGGCGCGCAGCTCGATCTCATCGACGCGCTTCGCGAGGCCAAGCCGACCGACGCTGAGAAGCTCGGCGAGAACCTCCAGACGTACAGCTCAGTGATCTCGGCCATTATCGGCATCCTGTCCTTGGCCACGGCTGCGCAGTGGCTTTTCAACGCGGCACTGTGGGCCAGCCCCATTACCTGGATCGTGCTGGCCATCGCCGCGTTCATCGCCATTATGGTGTACCTGGCCGTGAAAACGACCGTGTTCCAGGACACCTGGAAGGCTGTCTGGGGCTTCCTCAAGGACGTTGGCGCATGGTTTGCCGGTCCGTTCGCGGACTTCTTTGTCCGCGGGTGGAAGCTCGTATCGAACCTGTTCGACATGTGGTGGGAATCGATCAAGAAGATTCCCGGCCAGTTGAAGAACGTGTTCTCGTCCATTACGGACTTCATCGTGGCGCCGTTCCGAGCCGGCTTCAACATGGTCGTGGCCGCCTGGAACGCCACCATCGGCCGGCTGTCCTGGACCGTGCCGAACTGGATTCCGGGCATCGGCGGAAACAGCATCAGCGCGCCCAAGCTCTCCAAGTACCACCAGGGCGGCATCGTGCCCGGTGGTCTCGGTGCGGAGACCTTGGCCGTACTCCAGGCCGGTGAGCGAGTCACGCCCGCGGGTGGCGGTGGAGACGAGGTGGTCACGCTGGAGGCCGGCAGCGAGTTTGACGCCATGGTGCTGGACAGTGTCCGGCGCTCGGTCGGCATCCGCGGCGGGGACCCGGTCCGAGTCCTGCGAGCCACGCGTGGCTGAGCACAACGTCGGGGTGGAGCTGTACTACAGCGGGGCCTGGCAACGCGCGCCCATCCTGACCCGCAACCGCATCCGGTACATGCGCGGATCCAAAACGCCCGGGAACGACACCGAGCCGGCCAGCGCCTCGGCCACCATCGACAACACCACCGGGAACTACGCACCCAAGAGCGCCACCTCGGCGTTGCGCGGTCTCATCGGGCAGAACACGCCGGCCCGCGTGGTGCTCGGGTCCTCGCCGCGGATGACGGGCGAGGCCGCTTCATGGAAGCCACAGCGCCCGGTCAAGGGCAGCGGTTGGACCGACCTGGAGATTGCCGGGGTCCTCCAGCGGATCGGCCGCGGGACGGACCCCGTGCGTTCCGCGCTCTACCGCGCGAATGTCGGGCTCGGCCCTGACCTGTACTGGCCGATGGAGGACGGGACCACCGCGGGCACTGATGGGGCCGGCTCCGGCCTCCAGGGCGGCACGCCCCTTGCGCAGGCCACCTCGCTGGCCCCGACATGGGCAGACGCGGATGACCTCCCGGGCAGCGCACCGCTGCCCAAGCTCCTGGACGCGCTCACGGACTGGGAGGACGGCCTGTTCGTCAACCCCGGCCCCGGCTCGTCCACAAGCGCCTGGACCGTGTCCATCTGGTTCAAAGGCACGATCGTGGACAACACGATCACCATCCCTATCGAGCTGATCACGTGGGGCGGGAAGCCTGACACCGCGCGGTTCCCGTTCGAGTTCGACATCTACAAGGACTCCAGCCTGAACACCGGCTACGTGTTCGGCCTGGACTTCTCGGCGTACTGCACCATCACCAAGGACATCAGCGGGGACCCGTTCGATGGGGGCTGGCACCACATCGTGGGGACGTGCACCCAGAACGGGGCCAACCTGGACATGGCCCTGTACGTGGATGGCGTGCTCATGGACGCCAGCACCACGTCCAGCCCGGCCTACACCCAGCGCGCGGTCCAGGACATCACGCTGGTCCGCAACCTCCCCGAGTCGGACCCGTCCCTGGTGACCTTGCACGTGGGCCACCTCGCAGTATTCCCGCGGGTGCTCACCGACGATGAGATCTATGACCTGCACTGGGCCGGCCGCGGCTGGGTGGGCGAGACGGCCGCCGCGCGGTTCGTGCGCCTGTGCGCCGAGGAAGGTCTGGACTCCACGCTGCGCTACAACACCGCCGGCTCAATGGCGATGGGGCCACAGCGTACCGTGACGCTGCTGGAGTTGTTCGACGAGATCGCCCGGACGGACAACGGCTGGATCTTCGAGACTCGGGCCGGTGCGTTCGACAGCCCCACCCAGAGCCTGACCATGGCCACCGGCGTGGGCCTGCTCAACCAGGCGCCCGCGATGACGATCAACTACTACGGGCACGTGGCGCCACCGCTCGTCCCGGTGTACGGGGACGTGGGCATCCGTAACGACGTGACGGCCCGGAACCCGGGTGGTAGCACGCGCCAGGTGGTCCAGGAGACCGGCCCGCACAACGTCCAGCTTCCACAGGACGATCCACAGGGCGTTGGCCGCTACCGGACGTCCATCGACGTGAACACCGAGCTGGACGAGAGCCTGTCCGACCAGGCCGGCTGGCGGGTCAACGTCGGAACGTTCGATGGGACGTGGTACGCCGAGGTGACCCTGGACGTGGACGCGGCCACCACGGCCGCGTTGCCGGGGCTGTCCACGCTGGACATCGGGGACGTGGTGGCGCTGGTCAACCTCCCCGCGGACGAGGCCGTGGACGCGTTCGAGGGGATCGTCATTGGCATGGCCGAGGATCTCCCGGCCAAGCGCCGGCTGGTCACGCTCTACCTCGTGCCGAACGAGCCGTACCGGGTGGGGTTGTTGGCCCAGACCTCGGGGGACACCGACCCGTTCTCGGCGCACCTGGACCCGGACGGCTCGACGACCGCGGCGGCCATCGCGGTGGGCGCGGCCAGCTTCACCGTGGCCACGCCATCCGGCCCGCTCTGGTCCACGGTGGCCGATGACTACCCGATGGACCTGTACGTGGGCGGCCAGCGGGTCAGCGTGTCCGCGGTGTCGGGCGGCACCTCGCCGCAGACGTTCACGGTTCAGTCGGGTGGCTATCAGGTCCGCTACGCGGTGGCCGCCGGTGAGATCGTGGAGCCGTACCAGCCTCTGATCCTGGCCCTGTAGGGAGCGCGCATCGTGACTCTGACTCTGCCCACGCCCCTGGCCGGTGGCCGTCTCCGCGCGTCCTCGGTTCAGCAGCTCGTCACCGCGATCCAGGCTCTGACCCCGGTCTACGCGGTCAAGGGCTCGGACGAGTCGGTGAACAACTCGGGCACCGGTACCACGCTGCACAATGACACGGCCCTGTTCGTCTCGCTGGCCGCGAATACCACGTACTGGCTGGACCTGTCCCTGATCTTCACCGAGGCCGCGGGCACCGGTATCGACCTGAAGACAGCCTGGACGCTCCCGGCCTCGTGCCGCCTGGACCTCTCGGTGACCGCACCGCACAGCGCATGGGTGGCCACGGCCGGCTCGGCGCTGGAGGTGGAGTGGGCGGCCTGGACCGCGGTAACGTCCAGCCCCTCGGGAACGCTGACGTTCGGCACGACCAACGCTGCCACATTCGGGGCGCACGTCCGCGGCGTCGTGACCAACGGGGCGAACGCGGGTACCCTCCAGTTCCAGTGGGCCCAGAACGCCTCATCCGCGAGCAACGTGACAGTCAAACGAGGGTCGGCGCTCAAGCTCCAGCAACTGCCCTAGGAGGACAGCCGGTGGCAGCACGAAAGAACTTGATCATGTATGGCCAGGTGGCGAACCGAGTCGCGTCCCCTGAGGGTGACGTCCTGGTCACGGTGACCGCCAACCCCGACGACTCGCGCAACGCGTTCTGGGGCGTCCCCGAGCGCAACGGCGAGGGGCCGCGGATCTGGCTCACGGTCTCGGCGGACGCGGCCGAGCTGGAGGCGCTCCAGGTCGACACGCCGGTGACGATCACGGTTGCCGGGCTGGACGCGTCATGATCGTCTCCGGCATCCCGTACGTCCCGGGCCGCAACGCGTACACCGACGCGGACGGCCGGAAATACGGCATCGCCATCCACGCCACGGACAACACCGCATCAGACGAGGCAGAGGCCAGCTACGCGCAGCACCGGACGGATGGCACCTCCAGCCACTTCTACGCCGACCGGGACAGCGTCATCCAGTCCCTGGACACGGGCGCGCGGGCCGGCCACGCCGGCTCCCGGGCCGGGAACGAGAACGCGGTGGCCGTGGAGCTCTCCGGCCGTGGCTCGTGGACTCGAGAGCAGTGGATCACCAACCTCGCGTGGCCGATCCTCGGCCGCGTCCTGGCCGAGGTGTGCCGCGCCTACGACATCGCGCCTCGCCGCGCGTCCGTGGCCGAGATGCAGAGCAACCCCCGGGTGCGGGCGTTCTACGGCCACGACGACATGCGCCGCGCGTGGGGCGGCACCAACCATACCGACCCGGGGCCGGGCTTCCCGTGGGATGTCCTGCTGGGAGTCGTTCAGGACAACCTGTACCCGCCGGCCCCCCGGCCGGTGGCTGACGAGGAGGACAGCATGCCCGAGGTGATCGGTCCGATTGAGGTCCCAGCAGACGGCTCCCGCGTGATGGTGCCGCTCCCGCCGGTGGAGGGTGGGGAGTGGCCCCGCAGGGTCTGGATGCAGGCGGACAACGACACGGACGGGACCGTGTACGCGCTCCGCATCGCGATCGGGAACGGCTCCGGGTTCCAGGTCAAGCAGATCACGGTCAGGGGCGGTGCGCACTGGGCCATGCCATTGCCCAAGGGCACCACGCTTGTGGCCGTGTCCCGCCAGGCCATCAACGCCAGCGGCAAGGCC
>Ga0207652_10000479_pt1 | contig 41054 bp, 22 predicted proteins | sample KBSC63BmetaG_FD_184334 | JGI IMG/M metagenome (GOLD analysis project Ga0207652, IMG submission 184334) | Corn rhizosphere microbial communities from Kellogg Biological Station, Michigan, USA - KBS C6-3B metaG (SPAdes) (version 2) | ecosystem: Host-associated > Plants > Roots > Rhizosphere ...
GATGCCACAAATGAGTGGACGTGAATTGGCGGAGCGAATCAATACCCACCAACCAACGACGAAGATTCTATTCATGTCCGGATACACCAACGATGCCATCATCAAGCATGGTGTTTTGGACGCGGGAACATGGTTTATCCAAAAGCCGTTCGCACTTGACGATCTGGCACATCGGGTTCGAGAAGTTCTCGATAGTAAGACCAGTGATATTCCCTCACGGTTGCACGGCTCAAACCATGGTAGTTCGCTTCACTCGACAGAAATCGCCGGCTAGTAAGGCAGTTCGTGTCTAGGCTCGTAACTTCAGCGACCTATTTCAACGCGGATTCAGCATCAACCATCCTTCATGCCAATCACAACCGAATCTGAGGGAATTGGCTAATCAAAAACAGTCATATGGAGAAACTCAATGTCTACTGTCGAAAACGAGAAGCCAAGGATTTTAATCATTGATGACGAACCTCCTATTCGGACGATTCTGTCAGAGGCGTTGACACATGCATATGACTGCCAAACAGCTGCTTCTGCCGAACAAGGCCTGGAGCTATTACGAGCCAATGCGTTTCCTCTGGTCATAAGCGATATCAATATGAAGGGAATCACAGGTCTCGAAATGGTGCCTGAGATCCTTTCAATCGCTCCCGACACGGTCGTCATCATAATGAGTGGTGCGCAGACTATCGAGAATGCAGTCAGTGCTCTCCGCGTTGGAGCATTTGATTATCTGATGAAACCGTTTGATTTCAGACTTGTAGATGTCGCAGTGGGCCGTGCGATGGAGCATCACCGCCTCCGTGTAAGCAAAAGACAATACGACTTGGAGCTTGAGGAGAGAGTTCAGGAGAGAACCGCGGAGTTAGTCACGATAACGAAGCAACTCAAAACTGAGATAGCCGAACGCAATCGCGCGGAGGAACGGCTAAATTATCTCGCTTATCATGATTTGTTGACAGAATTGCCAAACCGTACCCTTTTCGCTGATCGCCTGGGTCAGGTGCTTGCCGCGGCCAAACGTGAACAACAACTCATGGCTGTGTTCATGCTCTCGATTGATAGGTTCAAGAGTATAGGCGAGACTCTTGGATCGGCATCAGCCGACAAACTTATTTGCGAAGTTGCGGAGAGACTTACGAGAAGCATGAGGGAAGGAGATACGCTCGGCTATTGGGGCACGAATGAGTTTGCCTTCTTATTTAATCCCCTCGATCAGAACGAGGATGCAATTCAAATCAGCAAACGGTTGCAAGCGGTACTCGAATCACAATTCAATTTGAACGGTGATGAAATCTACATAACGAGCAGTATAGGGATTGCACTATACCCACTGAATGGGCCAGACGAATCCACCCTCATGAAGAATGCCGGAGCAGCCCTGGCTCAAGCTCAGCAGAAAGGTGGAAACAATTATCAATTCTACGCTGCTGATATGAATGCGAAAGCCTTGAAACGCCTTTCGTTGGAAACGAGCCTTCGACGAGCAATCGATCGAGAAGAATTTGTTCTTCATTATCAACCAAGAGTTGATATCAACACCTGGCAGCTTGCAGGAGCTGAAGCCTTGATTCGATGGAACCATCCGGAAAGGGGTCTGATCTCGCCCGGTGAGTTTATTCCGCTGGCGGAAGAAACCGGACTGATTACGCCGATCGGTGAATGGGTCTTACGTAAATCGTTTGCACAAATGAAGGAGTGGGCTACTTTCTTAAACGTAATGACCGTCTCTTCGAATATTTCGGCCAGACAATTTCAAGATCCGAATTTCTTTGTATTGGTATTGTCACTCCTTGAGGAGATCGGCCTTGAACCAGAAAGGGTAGAGCTTGAACTTACCGAAAGCTCGATCATGACCCACGTTGATTCTGCCCTGCGCACACTCAATGCCTTACAACATGCCGGCGTGAGGATTTCCGTAGATGACTTCGGGACCGGCTTTTCTTCGTTGGGATATTTGAGACGATTGCCGATCGATGTCTTGAAGATCGACCGCTCTTTCGTCAACGATGCATCGACAGATCCCGACGACGCCGCACTGGTTATGGCGATAATTACGCTAGCTCATAACTTGCGATTGACGGTTGTTGCTGAAGGAGTCGAGACCGAGGAGCAACTGAGATTTCTTCACTTACTCAGATGTGATGAAATTCAGGGATACTTGTTTAGTAAACCGATCGCAGTCGAGGAATTCAACGGGCTCTTTCTTGAGCAAGAGCTCGGTTCAACGCCCTGGAATACTCTAAGGGAAAAGCTGGGCATCAAATCAGAGCAGCGACGGTTCAGTCGAGCAGCGTGAAACACTCATTAGCCAACATGACCAGTAATAGTTCGTACCTCACGACAAACTCCGATCGCCGTAGATACCCCTTCAAGTAGGGGAACTTCCCCACATCACCTTTACACTTTCCTGATAGTTAATCGCGCTCCGGCGAGCTACATTTCCGTTCGTGGAAGAGACTAGGCGACCACAACTATGGAGATCGTCAGCAAGCTTGGTTACAGCACATCAAAGGGCGATGATGCGTGCTGCTTTAGCGATCTCCATAGTCACCTTAATCGCAGGTGTTTGGTATTGGTATTTCTGAGTGGTTCTACCCACTCACACTAAAATAGATTGGAGATCTTGACCCCATGAGTTTTGGAAAGCAGATAAAGTGTCCGACAACTCAACAGACACTATCTTATATTGAAGGTTCACTGGGTTTCCTGGACGCACAAAGAGTAGCGCAGCATTTGCACCTCTGTGATTTTTGTGGCGCCGAAGCGCAATTACTTGCGAGGCACGCAACTAATGAAGGGGATCACGGCCCATGCCCAACACCTCCACTCATCAGCTTCCTCAATGTCAGGACCCTCGCTTCGGATACACCGCGGGTTTCGCAACGTCATGCCGCGTGAGTCGATCATGAATCAATTGACAAGTGAGCATAGACAATTTGAAAGAGTGCCTCTCAGGCTTGAGGTGGAATGGAACGGTTGTTCCAACGGCCAGTATCCCGATGTCACCAGTGATGTGAGTTTGGGTGGTTGTTACGTAGAGACCCTGAGTTCAGTCGCAATCGGGTCCGTGCTAAACCTGAAACTTCACTTACCTTGCAACATGATGATGTCGTTTCCTGGCGAGGTGCTTTATCACCATCCGACTATAGGCTTTGGGATTAAGTTTCTGCCACTATCAGTACCGCAAGTGCAAGCACTTAAGGCTTTGATAGAGGATTGGGAGCAACGGGCGGAGATCCTCGCCGCGTAAAAAGCCTGGCATGTAGTTGGGCAGCCGTTCAATTTTGAGACCTCTCAAAACATCTCGTCAGGGAACTCTCTCTCAATGAGTGACTCTCCTTACAACGATCACTCGATGTCCCTGATATACACCGTGAGCTCGACTAAGTCATAAGTAATACGGCGATATTGCCGACAGGAATCCTAATGCGGTTAGGATGTCAAACTTCTCGTTGATCGGAGATTCAAAAGTTGAACCCCTCCTCTTTAATATCACAAGCATCACGTAAGGCATTCTGGTTTCAGGTCGATTCGGCTCAGGATTATCACCGGCTGTGGATTTTTGTCGTTTGCTCTCTATTTGTAATTCTGGCTGGCTATGCCACGGGTTCAAGCGGACTTCTTTCGTCGATGTTGCTTCTTTCACTCGTGGTCCTTAGCCACGCTAATTTGACTCAACGAAGAGACCCCCGCCTCGAAAGCGCAGAAGTAATCCCTTCCCAAGCACACGCACGGTTATCGAAATCAAGTCAAACATTCGATCAGGAACAATTATTTAGGCGGGTTTTTGATCACGCTGCCGGCATGGCCCTCGTGAGTCCCAGCGGCCAGTGGGTAACCGTCAACCGCTCTTTGTGTGAAGCATTGGGTTACTCGGATGAAGAACTACCAGCAAGGTCCTTGCAGGAGATAGCACACCCTGATGACCTGGGCACGACTTCGATTCAACTGGAAGAACTAATTTCCGGTTCTATTCGATCTCACCAAACCGAACTGCGCCTTCTCCACAAACTTGGTCATCACGTTTGGATGTTACTCAATATTTCCGCAGTTCATAACCCGATGGGAATGGTCTCGCACCTAATCTTCCAATTTCACGACATCACGGATCGTAAAATGGAAGAGGAACGATTAGTTCATAACGTGTTCCACGATGCACTGACCGGTTTGCCAAATCGTGCGCTCTTCATGGATCGATTAAGGCTAGCTACTGAACGAGCGAGACGCCGAAAAGATCAGTTGTTTGCTGTGCTCTTTCTCGATCTCGATGGCTTCAAGGCTGTAAACGATAGCATGGGCCATATCATGGGAGATCAACTCTTGATACAGGTTTCACGACGCCTGAAGGCTTGTCTCCGCACAACTGATACGATTGCTCGTCTCGGCGGAGATGAGTTCACTATTCTTTTGGAGGACCTGGGTCTCGACGGTGTCCCAATCCGCGTAGTTGAACGCCTGCAAAGCGAGTTAGAACGTCCATTTAAAGTTGGCAGTCGTGACATATTCGTCACTGCGAGCATAGGTGTAACGTCGAGTAAGCGGAGGTATGAACGCGCCGAAGAGATACTGCGCGACGCTGACATGGCGATGTATAAGGCCAAGTCGTCTGGTAAAGCGTCCTACGAAGTCTTTGATCAAGAAAACCAGAATTCACATGCTGAGCTCCTGGATCTCGGAAGTGAGTTGGAGAAAGCGGCTGAGGATGGACAGCTCTTGTTGCATTATCAACCGATTGTCTCGTTGGAAACCGGTAAACTGTGTGCACTTGAAGCTCTGGTTCGTTGGCAGCATCCACAGCTTGGATTGATCTCACCGACTGACTTCATTCCCCTGGCCGAAGATAAAGGTTCAATTATCTCCATGGGAAACTGGGTACTTCGCGAAGCGTGCATCCAACTCAAGAAGTGGCAACAAGAGTTTCCTCTTCACAACTCGCTTGCCATCGCCGTGAATCTCTCCTGTAAACAGTTCATGCAAGCAAATTTGGTCGATCAGGTGATCGAAACACTACAGGAAACGGAAGTCGATCCCCGCAGTCTGAAGTTGGAGATCACGGAAACGACTCTGATGGAGAATATTGAAACAGCTGCTGCGGTTCTTCAACAATTACGAGCATTAGGAGTTGAAATTGCAGTTGATGACTTCGGCACTGGTTATTCCTCTCTTAGTTACTTGCACTGCTTGCCCGTCAGCTCACTAAAGATCGATCAATCATTCGTGAGCGCTATGGTTGAAAAGCGAGATCGCGTGGAGATTGTCAAGACAATCTTGACGCTGGCTCACAGTCTGGGCATCAGCGTGGTTGCTGAAGGAGTAGAAACGCTGGAACAACTCGTAGAACTTCGAAGTCTTCAGTGTGATGCGGGCCAGGGATTTCTCTTTGCAAAACCAGCTGACGCAGAGAAAGTTCAAATCTTGCTTTCCAACAAGAACCAGTGGCAAGGATTCATAAAGTCACTCGACTCCGATCATCAGTTTAGAGATACCGGATCACGTGTCGTGAGAAATGTTTTCGCAGAATTCCCCGCGCCACGACGTCTCCTTCGGGCAGTCTAAAACTAGCTTATGTCTGATTGGGTTTCGTGGCCTTTACAGCCAGAGACCTGGGCGAGATCTGTTTCAAAACGAACGGACTCGATGCTTTCATGCCAGCTTCAATTCGGCAGTGAGTAAGAGGAACCGGAATCGTTTAGAATCGCGGATCGTCATCGGTGTTTAGTGAAACCGAAGTGAACCTCTTAGACTAGCGTGAAATTAGGATTATTTTTCCGGCGCCAGATGAACCCGTCAAGCATGTAATGGGTCAGTTGCGGCAACGCCAGCAGCGGTACAAGCCAAATCTTAAGAGACTCCAGGTTCCACGCACTGCCGAATAGCCACGACCGATCGTGCCAAACTCCTCGATCCCAAAACATCTCTTCCACATAAGCCATCAGCCATAGTGTCAATAGAAAGAGGATTGGCCCACGAGCAAGGATACGGTAGGACCGAACCGCACTTGCGCGACGCAGGCTTGCATACCAGTAAACAAGCACGAGGTACGGCACGCCGTGAATAACTACATTAGTGACTGTGAACGCGTAATCGGAATTGAAAGCAACGATCCCTGCATACCAACAAAGTGCGGTCGTTGTCACGACGATGTCTTTTCCCGGGTTCACCTTTGCATGAACAATCAACCTATACAGTGAACGTGCTGCGTAGAGTAGAAGCGCTGAAATATAGACGGGCCATAACACTCGAGCAAAAGCAATGGGGACAGAGCTAAAGTCATCTTTGAGAAACCACCAGAAACGACGTGGCAAATGGGCATGCCAGTAAACGAGTGGATAGATAGTTGCTGAGTAAATGGCGAAAGAGTCGATTAGCTTACCCCAAACATCTCGCTCGTTGAGTCGAACGCGATAGAGGGCCACCCAACCATATTGTTGCCTGACGAAATGAAAGACGGCTAGATAAGCAAGCGCTCTCCAGAAAAACAAGCCACCTTCCGAATACAGCGCGACCCCGATCGCATAACCGGCGATTGGCACGGAACAATAGAGTAGGGGCCTTCTCTTTAGTTCATCAGTATCGAAATAAACTCGAAAAGCGGTCGCGTACACATGTGCGACGTCAATCAATAGTACAAAAGGAATCCAGATCCAGTCGGGTGAATCGTCGTTGAGAACACCAAGGCGTGCTCCAATCCAAAGTGCTAAAAGCGAAACTGTCGCACTGCCTAGAAATGCGAACAGATCAACTCGCGGCGAAAAGAGCCACAAGCGAGTTGTTTTCGCGTCTGTCGCACTGGTTGCCGATTGAAGCGATGTAGATAACTCCGCATTCATGGTGCTCTGTTGCCTGCGGCTTTGCCGCTGTCCATTGCGGAAAGGCTTTGCCTTTCCGATTTGGCCCAAAAAACCTTGCGGCTATGCCGCTGTAGTCACAGTCTCAAAGCCAGAGCCGGCTGCCGGGAATCCAAAGGCTTCTCGCTAAGGAGGGCGGCTTAGGCGCACGAGTAATTGCGGCTCTCACTTTGCGGTTAGGTCGCGCTGCGCAGACTGCGCAAAACTTCCCCCGCAGCACGAACTCCATGGTCAAGCGCCTCTTCAAACAATGCGATGCCGGAAAGATCTGTATGCGCAAAATGGATTCCGCGAAACGGAAGTTGCGCCAGGCTGCGCGCACCACTCCAAATAAATCCGGGTCGCGGTCTAATCATCGCATGTCCCCAACGCATTACATCGAGACGCGTGCACAACGACCGTATCGTTGGGTGGGCACGCTCCAAATCAGTTAACGCAATGTCAGCCCAACCACGACGATCCGTACTTAGCAATCGTGTTCGCGCAACTCGGGGATCAGCATCACAGAGCGGGTAATAATAGGTGAACACCGTCGGACCACGATCCAGCCCGCGTTGATGAGTAGCTACGACATAACCGAGCGCCGGACTCTCATATATGACGTTGTCCCACGCTAATGGAAACCCAAGATCCTTTGGTCTGTCGCTGAGCACGAGGTTCGCAACCATCCATGCACCGTATTGAAATTCAGATGTATAAGGTGGCGGGTCGTCGCGGAACGGCCGGATTAGATAGCGCGTCAAGAAATGAGGTGCGGCAAAGATGACTCGATCAGCATGGAAGCCGATTGGATTTCTGGCATCGTTATCAACTGCCACCACATCAAGACCATCAGTGGTTGGTATTACGTCAGTTGCAGAAAAGCCAAGGCGGACCTTCTCTTTGCTTTTATCGTACAAGTAGGAAACAAGGTGACCATTTCCCTCCGGCCAGGTAATTAAAGGTTGAGACTCCGCGCCTCGATGGGTTACTCGGGAGGCAAAGTAGAACAATCCAGCCCAGGCACTTGTCTGATCGATTGTGAGGCCGTAATCGTCACGACAGCCGTAGTCAACCAACCACCGCAGGCGAGGTGAATCGAGTCCGTGTGATTGCAACCACGTGCTCATCGAGATCTTGTCTAATGCCGTAACCTGCGCATCGTCACTGCTATTAGAAATCGGTATCGCAAATGCTCGACGTTGTTTGCTGTCTCGCCATTCGACCCAATTGCCGATTTCGGTGTTGAATTTGTCCAGTTGCGCGAGATCCTGTTTGTCGGCGCCTGCATGCAGGTACAGGCCTTCGTACCAGCGCCCTTTAAAAAAGATTCGCTCCTCCGGATCCCGACAAAGGAACTGCTCGGCAACGAGCGGGTTACTGTTTGCATCGGCACCTTCAATTACGCCCATCTCCGAGAGCAACGAAATGAGTGTCTTATTTTCTTTCAAGGGCGCAGGAACGTAATGCGCTCCCCAGGGATACGGAACGACGGCAGAGGGATTACTACCGCTTCTGGCAGTTCCACCCGGCGCTCGTTCAAGCTCGAGCAAGACAAAATTTTCAAAACCGTTCTTTTGCAGATGCCACGCTGCAGATAGTCCCGCAACTCCGCCACCGACAATCACCACGGCAGTTCGTTCCCATTTATCATTCGGCGGTTGTACTCGTAATCCGTCTCTTATCTTGTGCCCGATTACATCGGATGCGCCGACAATCTCTCCATCAGGCAACGAAGGCGCAACGCTTGACCTACAGGCCGAAAGCGCCACTGGTACCCCAAGAAACGCTGCCAGGATTTCACGCCTTGTAAAAAGATGATCGGTCGTCCTACTCATAATGTCGCCACTCGGATTCGTAATAACGAACCAATGCCTGGTTGTCCAAACGATTGATCTCGACTTCTACTGGTGACATGTCGGCAGGAATCACAAACATCGATGCAACTGAGTTGTCATCGAGAAAACGCAAACCAGAGAGAACATGCTTCGGTATTTGAAAGTCGTTCACACTCGCAAGCGCAAACCCCCAGATCCCAAACGACGGCACTGATGTCTGATAAGGGCGAACGTGAAAACCAGCCGCCTCGATTGTGCGTACGATGCACCAGTATGAAGCGCGCGCGAATAACGGCGATGTGCATTGAATAGTTACTGCGGCTGTTGGCGTGAGGCGCGCTTTCAGTAATCTATAGAATCGAGTTGTGTAGAGTTTGCCGAGTGCAAATGTATTTGGGTCAGGGAAGTCCACAATCGCAGCGTCAAACAGATCAGTTGCTTCTTCTAACCAGATCATCGCATCCCGGTTGATGACCTTAACTCGCGGATCATCGAATGAATGCTTATTTAGATCCGCGAGCGGCAGAAATCTCTTCGACAGCAAAGTCATATCGGCATCAAGATCAACTAACGTTACCTGCTCAACTTCGGGGTGACGCAGAATTTCTCGTAAAGCCAAACCATCCCCACCACCGAGGACCAACACTCGTCGCGGTTGTCCTGCGACTGCCATTGCCGGATGGACTAGCGCTTCGTGGTATCGATATTCATCGGTGGAACTGAACTGCAAATTGCCGTTGAGAAATAGTTGAAAGCCCGCACGCCCTCTGGTTATCACGATGCGCTGATAAGGAGTGCTCTTTGCATAGATCACGTCGTCCGCAAAGAGCTGTTCTTCTGCAAGAGTAGTCAGTGCGTTTGCCTTGATAATGCCGATGATCAATAGAACCATGACTGCAATAGCGCGGCCGCGCATTCCGGTAACGCTTCCTTTGATCAGCGGACGCATCAGCCACGTACCCCAGAGCCCTACAGCAGCATTTAAGATTCCAAACAACAAAGACGTTCGCACAAGGCCAAGTCGGGGCACGAGAAGAACTGGAAATAACATTGATGCGACGAGTGCCCCGATGTAATCGAATGCGAGCACGTGCGAAACGAGGTCTTTGAAGTTTAGGTTGTCTTTGAGAATCCGCATGAGCAGCGGTATTTCCAAGCCAACGAGTACGCCGATTGCGAAGACGACAAAGTAGAGGACAACGTAGAAATAACTAATGCGGGCAAAAGAAAGAAAGAGAAGGGGAGCCGAGAAACCGCCGAGAACGGCAATACCGAGTTCAACCTCGATGAAGCGACGGGCGAGTCCGGTGTCGAAGAAGCTCGACAACCAGGAGCCTACTCCCATCGCAAAAAGATATATCCCAATGATAAGTGAGAACTGTGTGACCGAGTCACCCAGGACATAACTGGCGAGTGTTCCCGCGAGCAGTTCATAAACCAAACCGCAGGTCGCGATGATCAGCACGTTTAGAAAAAGCAACGGCGTGCGATGCATTGAAAGTTCAACCCTGAATGGCTGCGGCTAAAACTATGGCGATGGCGATGATGATCGCCCCAATTAAGACTGCCATGGCCACATTTTGATCTTCCTCGATCTCCTTCCGAACGGAAAAAGGTGTGGCCTTTACAATGATCCAAAAGGCAATTGCAAAGATCACTATCCCCATCAGAGCGAACACCAGTGTCTGCAACACAAGTCCACCGAGTTGACTAAGCGGTACAGTTGTTGAAATCAGACTAGTCATTATTTGCCTCCATGGAAGCCGTAGTGCCAAAAGTGGAACGAGCGATATCCGTTTGGACCTCGGGCGTCAGCAGGTAACACTTCACGCGACGGCGTTCCTAATTCCCAGCCTAAGAACGACGACGCTCCAAAGAGGAGAATTACCGCGAGGCCAATTGCGAAATAAGCTTTACCTAACACTGGATCAGATTCCTTCCTACATTACTCGTCGGCGGAACTAGAACTTGAATGAGTGAACATGCTCTCCGACCAGCGCCGGCGTTCAAAATTAAAGTGCCAGAAAGCAATCCCCGCAGGAATGATAGAAATCGCAATCAGGGTCGCTAGAAAATTGAAAACCGAGGTGTGTCCCTGATCTACCTTGATAGTGATGTTGGCAGGCTCGGCGAATTGTGGCCCCCACTGTGCTTCCAGACGAAGCGTGTATTTGCCGGCCGGCAGCGCCGAAAGAAGTGTACTTGCAGACTGGCTGCCCTCAGTCCAACTTTCACCGTCCTCGACACCGTAGTAATACTCGACCGGTAGCTCAAACGTCTGAACGAGACCAGTGTCGTCATTGATGAAATCACCTGCTACGTAAATCCATGAATTGTTTACTCCTGATGTCCCCTGAACGCGAATGTTTCGTCGAGCCACGAGTTCAAATGCATCGCTGAAGGTGACCTGGGTGGCCTCAGCATTCTGCAGTGGCTCAAAATGAAAGCTCTTCGTCATCACGTCGTTTGAGCCGCTTGCTATGATTGTAACCAGGGCAGTGATCAATAAGATTGCTGCCAGCACGGCCCAATATGGATAAATGCTCTTATAGAGAAATGGTTGGTTAGGAGCGACATTCGATGGAGATTGAAGTTGTACGTTAAACTTCTTTTCGATTTCTTTACGTTGAACGTAAGTACCAAGTGACCAATTGACTTCGCCTGTTTCGAACTTCGAACCTTCTCTTCGGTTAACAGTCAGTTCCCGTGACAGCATTTCAGGAGGGTTCACATAATCGGTTGCCTGTACAGTTTCCCCAACTTCGACCTTCCAGTAGAACTCACCCATCACGTATTCGACTTGCGCTGGTGCATCCTGAAAAATCCTAAAGCTCTTGCCCTTGTATCGAATGTGACCGGCGTCTGAAATATCACCGGGCGCCACGCCCTGCACGAAACTCCAATGGTTATCACTGTTCACCAGCCAGCGGAAACCAATGTGCGGGTGATAAAGAAGGTATTCAGACCAAAAGTAACGCATGCCTGCGATCTCGACGCTTCTGACTACAAACCCAAGCACCATATAGTTGGCGCCATTGAACTCCGCGAAGCTTCCAATCTGAATATCCGGCTTATATTTTCCAGCACCGAGCGATTTCAAAAAACTAAGCTTCCCCTGATTGACGTCAATCAAACTATTACAGTTAGGACAACCAACACGTTCGGTACGATCCGGCGCATGGAGAGCGAGTGGACCACCGCAGTTCGGGCATGAGAGTGAGACGGCAGTGACCATGCGGGCCTCACGTTCTGCAGCACCTGCATCGGCAAGACCTAACTCGGCGAGCGTTACAATCTGTCCGCTATAAACTGTGGGGGGAGTATCGCTGTAGTCGATGGTGGCGAACATGTTTGCCGAGCCCGATAGGTCGGCATAGTAAAAGGTTTGTCCGGGAGTGAGTTCGTAAGGAATCTCGCCAATTGCACCGAGGGTTCTGGCGACGCCTATTTCAGCTACGATCGGAGGTGTGGCTGCTGGTATTGACCCAACTGACAAGCCGAGCCGGAGTCGATCAAGCGGGGGAATTGCAGTGGGATTAATTTTTTCCGCGAAGGTAAGATAGAAACGACCTTGAGCTTCAGCTAGCCATCCCGTTGATCCATTCGCAAACGTCGCATACCACTCATCCCAAACACCGCCGGCTTCGTGGCCCATCTGAGCGCGGCCGGTGAGCTCGAAGTTAACGCCGCGCCACGCACCATGAAGTCCTAGTTGGAGTGGTGATCCGGTCTCAGCGAGTTCAGCAACGCGACCAATATCACGCAATTCGCGGTCAGTGCGGGCTATAGCAGATCGACAATAGTTGCAAATGACGACGATGGATGAACCGCTTTTAAAACTGATGGGAGCACCACAGGAGGGACAGTTTGCTGTCAAAACACTCATGATTCAATCGCTACCTGGGACTTTGCCAAAAGTGGATCTGTAGTGACGTTACGTTCGACAATCCGAATACTTACGTCACGAGCGCCCAACATCTGCTGAAGCCGCTCGCACCAGGGCCATTCAGGGCGGTCGCGACAGCAGTAAAGATTGAACGTCGCTGAAGAAAACTCCGGGTAGGTATGGCACGTGAGATGAGACTCCGTCAGCAGGGCTAATCCTGTGACCCCTCCCGGCGTCGGAAATTGTCGCCACAATTGTTCACCGACAACCTGCAGACCGAGTTCATTAATGACTCTGGAAAAAATGGCCTGCAATCGATCGACATCGCGCAGGTATTCAGCGCGACAGCCGGAGGCATCGATTATCCACTCCTTGCCGACAATCATGAACAGTTACTTGGATTACTGCGACTAGATCTAATCAGTTTAGAAGAGCTGAATCAGCGCGCTGAGAATAGGACAAATGTGCTGCGCCTGGCAATAAATCTCGCGAGTAAAGTGGCGGTCGGAGATCGAAAATTTGACTTCACGGCAAAAGGTCGATATTCGCCAGCGCAAAGCATGATTTCGATTAGTTCAAATCACCTTGAGAGTTTGAGGCACACTCATCCCCGCCCAGGGAGGGCGTGTCTTCCAACCGCTAAGAGCACTAAGGCGAAAGCAAAACGAAACGACCCGCAACTAGAAGCGGTCGAGTCCTGCCTGGATCAGCCTTGGAGACAAACCCGGGGTGCGGTTTGGCGTTTCACTTTTCTAATAACGACCAAAATTGAATCGGGATCCGTGTGGGGCTAAATTGGGAAGCAGCCAAGGACTTAAGTACGTGATCGACCATGGGGACAAAAACCCCCACGCTCTCTTAAACGCTAAGTCGAAGCATCTAAACAAAAACCGCGATTTCCTGGTGATCGACGATACGAGGATCAAATTTGGTGCACCATGATAAGATTTGGTCACAGCTGGCGCTTAGCTAAAGCTCACAAAATTGTTGATTCTAAACGTGGCGGGGTAGCTCAGATGGTTAGAGCGTGGGATTCATAATCCAAACACGCTCAAATTCTTAACTATTCAAACCAAAACAGGTTGCAGCCACCGCGGGTTTCAGGGTTTCTTGATGATTCTTTATGCAGCTATATCGCCTGCGCGTGTCCTGTCAACCTGACGCCAACCCATAACTCTTTGCCGGATTCAGCCTTTGTTCCGACCCGGTAATCGCCGCTCTCTTCGTGCTCCGTTGGGCGTGCTCTGATCATCGCGATTTGTTCTTGACTGAGTCGCAGAGTGAATAGAGTGAGCTAAACCGATGAAGTTCTTTGGATTTTTCGGTAAAGGGATCGTGCGTGAGAAGATAGTCTTAGGTGAAGACCAGTGCCCTGAAATGACGGTGTCAAACGTGAGTCAGGTCCACTCTTCGCCCGCCCCACCAGACTTACTTTCTTTTCAAAATCCGAGCAAGGTGTTATCAACATCCCTATACTCTAGGAACCAGTTCCGTGCCGCGACGGCTACCGCAGCCACGTAGCCTACTGCCACATCGATCGATTTTATGGACCAGCGGGACGCCTCATTGTCATCCCATGTTGTGCGCACGAGCTGTGCAGGTTCGCCGGGCGCGAGTGTTACCTCGAATTGGTCCAGTGGCAATGACAATCCCATCCCAACTGCCTTGATAAAAGCCTCCTTACGCGTCCAGCAGTTAAAGAATGCTTCAGGACGCAAGTGTTTCGGCATTGCGTTCAAACAAGAAACCTCGCCCGGTGAGAAGAATCGGTTTGCAATGTCATCACCGGTGAATTCCGGTCGAATGCGCTCAATGTCTATGCCAATCTCACCAACGCGCGTCATGCCATAAATGGCAACGCCGTGGGAATGCGCCAAATTAAAATAAAAAGATTGTGAACCCCTACAGGAACCGGCGAGTTGCGGCTTGCCTTGTTCCCCATAGACAAACTTTATTTCTTTTGCAGGTATTTTGAGATAGCGCGAGAGAATCGCCCTCAGATATCCGCGCGCCACGATGAAATGTTTACGATCGCTTTCGAAGTGGAACCGGCCCGCGCGGACCAGCTCGTCGGCTGAGAGGAATTGTCTAAGTGCGTCTACGATTGTGGCGGTCACATCGAGCGAAGCACGCCAAACATGAACATCTTCCGCGCCGAGGGTTAAATAATGGGATAAGCCCGCCATGACGTGCGCTGGGTTGTCAGTAGACCGTGAAGCGTACTCGGAACTACAGCGTTCCTGTCTAAACGCCTGGCGTTCCATTTGGATTTGGTCCACCTGTGTCGCCGCCGGGCAAGATAACAGGAAGACGGCGCCACTACCTGTTCTTTGCTGCCTCTTCCATTTTCTTACGTAGGCTGAGTGGCCTCATATCGGTCCAGACTTCCTTGATGTATTCCAAACACTCGGCTTTGGTTCCGGTCTTGCCGGCATCTTGCCAGCCCAAGGCGTTCTCTCGATCGGCCGGCCATATTGAGTACTGCTCTTCGTGGTTCATCACCACCTTATAAATAGTGTTGTCCTCGCGTTCTTCACGATCCATGTCTGTCACTCCTGCCTGGGATTTGATGAGTAGTCCGCCATCAGGTTTAAACCTCCGCGTTTCGCTCGTCAGATGGCGAGAACCCATCTATAATGCAAATAATCAATTAGAGAAGCAACCGCGATCGTTTCGGGTCTATCCCGATCTTGCCAATACCTGAAACAATCCATGCGACCAGCACGCAGCCTCGCTATCGACGTTCAGAAAAGGCCGGTTCACCCAGCCCAGGGAAAGTGTGTTCACGAGTTATTTCAGCAGCAAGTGCGAAGCGCACCCGAAGCAGTGGCCGTCGTATTTGAAAAACAGCAGCTTACTTATCGGGAGCTGAACGCACGAGCAAATCAGCTTGCACACTATCTGCGAAAGCTTGGCATTGGCCCCGAAGTTCTGGTCGGAATCTGTGTTAACCGGTCGCCGATGATGTTAATCGGGCTGCTCGGGATTCTGAAGGCGGGAGGTGCATACGTTCCTCTTGACCCGGCCTATCCTCAAGAACGTTTGCGATTCATTACGGACGACGCGGCCACGCCAGTGGTCATTACTCAGCGACAATTGCTTTCATTTCTCCCACCAGGCGGGGCACACACCATTTGTTTAGATGACTGCAGAATCACCGAGCAGGAAAGCGAAGAAGATCTAAACTCGGAAACAGTTGCCCAGAACCTCTCACACGTAATTTATACATCCGGTTCAACAGGTAAACCCAAAGGAGTTGCAATTCAACACGAGAGCGTAGGCGCTCTCATCGACTGGGCAAGTACGGTCTTCTCATTCGAGGAATTGCATGGAGTGTTAGCCTCAACTTCAATCTGTTTCGACCTTTCGGTATTCGAACTGTTCGTTACTCTCAGTCTCGGAGGCCGCGTGATCCTTGCTGATAACGCTTTGCATCTCGCCAATCTAAAGTCAGCCCAACAGGTTACCCTCATTAACACGGTGCCGTCTGCAATTACAGAATTACTACGGCTGAATGCTATTCCAGAAACGGCAACTACTATAAATCTTGCGGGTGAAGCATTGAAGACTGACTTGGTGCGGCAAGTCTATAAACTTCCCCAGGTGCAGCGCGTGTTTGATCTTTATGGCCCATCAGAGGACACAACTTATTCGACGTTCGCTCTCAGATGTGCTGACGGGCCGGCAACTATTGGAAGGCCCATCTCGAACACGGAAGTCCATCTGCTCGATGCGGACCTTCAGCCGGTACCAGAAGGAGTGCCTGGAGAGATTTATCTTAGCGGTCTCGGACTGGCGCGTGGTTATTTGCATCGACCAGATCTGACGGCGGACAGATTCATTCCAAACCCTTTCACCCAGGACAGGTCAACGCGTCTTTACAAGACTGGCGATATCGCTCGGCATTTACCGGATGGAACTCTCGAGTATCTTGGACGAGTCGACAGTCAGATTAAGCTGCGAGGGTTTCGGATCGAGTTGAGTGAGATCGAGATACGACTCTCAAAGTATCCTTCGATTCGAGATTGCGTAGTCGTCGCGAGGAGCAATGACCGAGGCGAGAAGTTTCTTGTCGCATATTTTATCGCCGATGAATCACCCCAGGTTAGCGAGATGCGTAGCTTTCTGGCGCATGATCTTCCCGAGTATATGATTCCTTCAAGATTTGTTCGCCTTGACAAGTTTCCGCTGAATCCCAGTGGCAAGTTGGATCGACAAGCTTTGCCTGAACCTTCAACGGATCGAGCGATGCTTCCACGTGTGTGCATAGCCGCACAAGATGACATTGAAGTACAACTTACAACGATGTGGGAGGAGCTTCTTGGAGTTAGTCCCGTTGGCACAGAGGACAACTTTTTTGAGTTGGGTGGCCATTCCTTACTTGCCGTTCAACTCTTCACGGAGATTGAGAAGACATTCGCCAAAAAGCTACCGCTGGCGACATTATTTCAGACCTCAACCATTTCACAGCTGGCCGCAATACTCAGGAACGGAACCTTACCATCTTGGTCTTCACTCGTAGCGATCCAGCCAAAAGGATCAAGGCCCCCTATCTTCTGTATTCATGGTTGCGGCGCCCATGTATTTATCTATCGGCCACTGATGGCTTATTTCGATTCCGATCAGCCCGTCTACGGACTTCAGGCACAGGGTATCGACGGTACACGTAAACCTTTCACGCGAATTGAGGACATGGCGTCACATTACGTAAAGGAGATCCTCGAGGTTGATCGTAAAGGTCCGTATTATTTGGTAGGCGACACTCTCGGTGGACTAATTGCTTTTGAGATCGCACAACAACTAACCGAGCAAGGCAAAGACGTAGGTTTACTCGCAATGTTTGATACAGCTTGTCCGTTGCCCTTGTCGTTCGGTCCAAGAGCACTGTCACATTTGCGACATCTTAAAGAATTTGGACCAAAGCATTATGGGCTCTCTGTGGTTGGTTCGGTGGCACGAAAACTGGGTATCAGATTCCCGGAATATTCTGCGTCGGTTCAGTTGAGTTCCAAAGAACAGGAGTTTGCAGATGGGGTTTCAGCCTCTGGTGATGCCGTCCAACGAACTGAATGGGGGATCTATCTGGCTACACAAGTAAACTACCAGCCTCCACAGCGGCAGCTTCCCGGGCGAATCACCTATTTTCTAGCCAGGGATAACCGGTACGGAAAAGGAGAAGACGACAACCGGTTAAATTGGAGGAGAGCGGCTGCCGAATTTGAGGTTTATGAGATTCCCGGCCGGCACGATACGATGCGAGAGGAACCCTTCGTTGCCGATCTCGCCGATAAATTCACTTCCTGTCTTCGAAAAGCCCAGGAACGAAATACCTGATCTCAAAAACATTGACGGAGGAGATCGCCTTCATCGAGGAGTCGAGGGTGGCTGCCCCTATTGCGACCGGCAGATAAAGTTTCATCAACTCGGTCTGGCTTGCACAACTTCGTGTTGGTTTACGATTGCGCCGAGAGCAACAACAATTTTTCGCTGGCCGCTGAAAGGATTTCGGGAGTGTGCTACCAGCATATTGTTGAGCATCAACACATCGCGCTCCTGCCACTTGAAACTGATCGCCAGTTGGTCGGATAGATCCCTGAGATGCTGAACCACTGAATCTTCAATGGGTGAACCGTCACCGTAATAAACGTTGCGCGGCAGATCCTCCTCGCCGGTGATTAAGCGAAGCGACTCACGCACTGACGGCGGCAAGCATGAAACGTGATGCAACTGGATTTGATTGAAGAAAACCAACTCACCGGTTTGCGGATGTCTAACTACGGCGGGACAAAACTGCCTGATGCGTAGACCGTTGTCATCCTTCCATTCGAAGTCTATAGAAGCTCTGCGGCAGTAATCTTCGACTTGGATCCGATCATCCGTTTGAAAGAACCTTTGCCAACTCACGTCCAGTCCATCAGTGAAGTTGCGGATATACATCAAGCCTTTCCGCTCAAATTGCTCGCGAATGCTCGGCTCGAGCGCCTGATAGATTCTCCGGCAATCGACTATTGGCGATTCACCCCCTGTCTGCGCCGCCTTCATACAATAGAACCAGATCAACATCGGCCAGCGATGCATGTGCGAACTTTCATTGTGAAATAGAATTCTCTCTTCGGCTGGATAAGGCGTCGAGCCGTAAACGTGGCCCCCTAATTCTTCTCGGGGCAAGTCGCCATAGTCACCAAACAAATCAGGACAAACAGCTTTAGCAAAACTTTCAAACTCCGCGACCGAGTTTAAGTTGAACCCACGAAAGAGCATTGCTCCATGTTTCAACAAGTTGGATTCAATAAACTCTCGATTTGAACCGGCCCACTCAACTAAATCAACCTCTTCGACATCCGGTGTGACAACTAAGGGTAGCCCTATATCTGGCGCAAGATACTCCGTTCTAACCGTGCGAAGCTGGGCCAGGTCGACAGATCTTCGCCGCATGTTTGCGAACTGCTTGACCTTATTAGCAACACCAGAGTTTGCCGTCGGTTTGTTTTCAGCACTCGATTCCATTGCGAACGTGCTCACACGCGCGAGCGGATTCGCTACTATGCTGGTCAATAAACTTTCAAAGCTCGCCGCGAACCTGGAGATGGCCTCTGGTGCAAATAGATCCAAGTTGTATCGCCATAAGCCTTCGAGTCTATTTTCATTTTCGCTCATGAAGAGCGCCAGATCGAAACGAGAGCTGGCATCAGTCACCTTAAATGGCTCAACACTTGAACCGGCCAGCCGCAGGCTGCGCTGTTCCGCGTTTTGCATGACAAACAGAATCTGGACGACCGGATTCCGTCTCAGATCGCGCTCGGGTTTCAGTTCTTCTACAAGCTTATCGAATGGAAGCTCTTGATGTGCGTAGACGCTCAGTATTGAAGTGGCAGCACGCTCCAGGAGTTCAACAAACGTCGGATTGCCGGCGAGATCTATTCGTACAGGTAATAGATTCACGAAAAAACCCACTAGCTGCTCCAATTCAACCCTATTTCGGTTGGCCAGGTCCGTTCCGATCAATATGTCATTGCGATGAGTGCACTGCGACACGAACAATTGAAAGGCCGCCATGAGCGTCATGAAGAGCGTTACACCTTGCTCTTGACTGAGTTTGTTCAAAGCCAAACTCAAGCGGCTGGAGAATTTGATTGACAGGTCAGCGCCAGAGTAGCTCGGAGATGTCGGACGTACCTTATCAGTCGGCAATTCCAGCACCAGCGGAGCGCCGGCCAGGTAGCTCTTCCAAAACGAGGACAAATTCTCGAGTCGCTGTTTATTCAGGTATTTTCTTTGCCAGACAGCGTAGTCGACGTATTGGATCTTTAATTCGGGCAAAGGTGAAGGTCGATTCTCGCAATAAGCGTCATACAATTTTTCGATATCGCGGAACATTATCGCCATGGACCAACCATCGCTGACTATATGATGCACCTTAATAAGAAAAACATGATCGATATCACTAAGTCTTACCAGCGTCGCTTTGAACAACGGACCTCTTGATAAGTCGGACGGCTTCTCGGCTTCGCGCCTCAGTAGATCTCTCGCGTTGGTTTCAAGATCCTTTTCCACTACGTGGGTCAAATCGATCTTTGAGAAGAAACTTGGCAGTGTATCTGGAATGAGTTGAATTGGACCCTCACTGTCAACGGAGAAGATGGTCCGCAGAGACTCATGACGCATGACGAGTGTTTCGATTGCCGCTGCCAGCGCCGCCGAATTCAGCCAGCCCCGAATTCGCATTCCAGTTGCGACTTCATAAAAGGCACTATCCGGCTGGAGTTGAGTCAAAAACCACAGGCGTTGTTGAGCAAACGACAGGGGCAATCTCAGATCGCGAGAGACGCGTTCAAGGGCGGGCTCTTGATCTTCGGTTTCGAATGATTTAGTGGTTTCTATCTTTTGTGATAGGGATGCAACCGTTGGATACTGAAATAACCAACGCAACTGGAGTTGTGTTTCGAACAGTCTGGACAATCGGGAAATAATCTGAGTACCCAGCAGTGAATGTCCGCCCAGGTCGAAAAAATTATCATGAACCCCGATCATCCTGAGCTTCAACACTTCGGCCCAAACAGAAGCGACTTTCTCCTCGGTAGCACTGCGGGGCGCTACGAAAACCTGTTCCAGGTTTGGACGTAAGTGGTCGCGGGTTGGCAGGGCTTTTCGGTCCAGCTTACCGTTTGCAGTTCGTGGCAATGCATCCAGAATAAAGAAGTACGCGGGCACCATGTGGTCCGGTAATTTCGCTATCAGCAACTTGCGTAACTCCGGCTCAAGCGTTCGTGCCTGGTCCGATCGAACCGGATTGTTGGCGTAGTCAGCCCATGTTGGAGCGACATCCGCTCGGTTTATCTGATCGAGAACGGGTTCGATATTTGAGCGCCGGAAATGAACATCAAAGTTGCCAGCGTCGTGTGCAGACCAGGTCACGTCCGCAACGTATCCGAGCCGCTCACTAAGTGCCCACGCTTCCTCCGGATCAATGCTTATCTCGCCGGCCCTTGAGCGTGCAACTTCTCGCAATTCAGCAACACTCTTGGATTCGTCGTTATCGCGTAGCAAATTGAGCGCTGTCACGGCTGCGCTGATTCTCGCGTTATGTACACTCCTGATTGTGATTGCGTCAGCGCCAGAGGCCGTAACCAACTGGTTGAGCCTTTCCGGCCCTCCGCTTTCCAGTTGCCAGTCGATCTCCATCCGTTCGTGAGGTTGAGGCTGTACCCCGTTGATAGTCAGAATCACATCGTAACGGAAAGCCGTTAATTCATTTCTGTATTGCCCGCGCTTCAGTTGGACTTGCACGCCTGTGATTTCATGAAAACGCTTCGGCAGCTCTCGGAAAAAAGCAGGATCGATCACCAATTCTTTCTCTTGCTGCATTTGCTTTTGTATTCGTTGGCGCAAGTCAGCGGGCGAGAGTGATGAAGGTGCGTTGTGCAATTGAACGCTGGTGTGGAATGCTTCGAGTAACCGGAAATTGCGAACATCGCCGATAAATATCGAACCACCAGGCCGCACAACTTTGATGGCTCCCTTCAGCACGTTCATGAGGTATTCAATAGTCGGAAAGTACTGAACCACCGAATTCAATATCACCACGTCGAAAGAAGCTTCTTCCATCCCGGAAAAATCGTCCGCCGCTTGTTGTGCAAGCGTAATGCTGCAAGACTGTGAACCATGGGCCAGGTTAGCTTTGAGGTAATCGATCGCTTTCTGAGAAAGATCGGTTCCGTAATACTGCTCGCAATGCGGTGTGAGCCGGAACAGTAACAAACCTGATCCACAACCAATCTCTAATAAACGCTTCGCACGCAAACTGCCAATCCTCTGGACCGTGCTATTAACCCACTCGCTCATTTCCTCGGGTGGTATTGGACTACCTGTATAACTACTATTCCAGCCAGTGATATTGAATCCTGGATCTACCGGAGAACTCGTTTGCGTATAGATTTCATCCCAGACTGTTTCCCATTGGGAAAGTTGTTCTGCATGGAGTGCCTCCCTATGTTGGGGCGCCTCGTTATTGGTATCAGCAACCACGTATGCAACTAACCGTTTATCGCCAGGCTCATCGTCTGTCACCATTACTACGGATTCACGGACGGCGGGGTGTTCGTTTATGGCTTCTTCGATCTCAGCCAATTCGATGCGATAGCCTCGCAGCTTCACTTGCTGATCGCGGCGCCCCAGATACTGCAAGTTCCCATCTGCCAGATATCGCGCCAAATCTCCTGTCCGGTACAGTCGCGTTCCTGTCTCACCATAAGGATCTGGAATAAATTTCTCCGCAGTTAACTCCGGGCGCTTCAGATACCCACGCGCCAAGCCTCTCCCGCCGATATAGACTTCTCCCGGCACACCCACTGGAACCGGTTGCAGCCATTGGTCCAGCAGGTAGATCTGCGTGTTTGCGATTGGCCTCCCTATCGTCGCCACTCCCTCGGCCTCGCGCAGCGCAAACGTGCTGTATGTTGTGTCTTCGGTCGGTCCGTACAAATCGTAAACTCGCTCTATTCCCCCCTGGTCGTAAAGCTCTTGGACCACGATCTGCGACAACGCCTCTCCGGCCAGGTTTACCACCCGCACACTCGGTGGGATACACTCCAGCCGTAACAACTCCGTGATTGCCGACGGCACTGTATTAATCAGACTGAGTTTTACGTTCCCACTTCCACCGGCCAATTGCAGCGCGTCCTCAGCAAGCACTACCATGCCCCCCGCACTCAGGGGTAGAAATATCTCAAACACGGACAGATCAAAACAGATCGAAGTCGAAGCCAGCACCGCGGCCAGATCTGCCGCTCCATAGATCTCCTGCGCCCAGTGCAACAGCGCTACCGTGCTGCGGTGCTCGATCGCAACTCCCTTCGGCCGTCCTGTTGAGCCTGATGTATAGATCACATAGCCCAACGATTCTGGTTCGCTCAGCCGCGGCGGTCGCGACTCACTCTCCTGGGCCAGCTGTTCCCGTTCCTTATCCAAACACAACTGTTGACTGGCCACCTGCGGCAACCGTGCAGCCAGATGCTGCTCAGTCAACAACACCTGGGCCTGTGTGTCTTCCAACATGAAGCGCAATCGGCCTTCGGGATAAGTTGGATCCAGCGGCACATATGCTCCGCCAGCTTTCAAGATTGCCATTAGCGCGACGACCAGATCGACCGAACGCTCGAGGCAAACTGCCACCAGACTCTCGCAGCCTACTCCTTCGCGTCGTAAACGCCACGCCAACTGATTCGCTCGCCGCTCTAATTCCAAATAGCTCAGTTGCTGCTTTTCATCGACTAACGCTGTGGCTCCTGGCGTCCGCTCTGTCTGCGCCTCAAACAACTCCTGAATGCACAGTCCATGCGGATAAGTCACTTCCGTTCGGTTCCACGTTTCAAGCACCTGCTTCTGCTCTTGCGTCGTCAGTAACGGAAGCTCGCCGATTCGCGTTTCTGGTCGCGCTATTATCCCCTCCAGCAAAATCTCAAAATGACCCATCATCCGGTCGATGCGATCCGCATCGAAGAGGTCCGTGTTGTATTCCCAACTGGTTTTTAGCCCATCAGCTACCTCGAGGATCGAAAGTGACAGGTCAAACTTTGCAGTGCCACTGTGAATATCCAGACGCTCTAAACTTAATTCAGGGAGCTCGAGGCGTGATCTGGTCGCGTTCTGTAGCACAAACGACACCTGGAAAAGGGGATTGCGGCCAGGAGCTCGCTCAGGGCTTAGCTCCTCGACAAGCTTCTCGAATGGCAAATCCTGATGGTCATAGGCGCCCAGAGCGATGTCTTTTACTCGCTGGAGTAGTTCTGTGAAAGTTGGATTACCCGACAAGTCGGTCCGCAATACAAGCGTGTTCACAAAGAAACCAATCAGCTCTTCAGTCTCGGCCCGCGTTCGATTTGCTATTGGGGTACCGATAACAATGTCAGGCTGATTTGTATACCGCCAGAGCAGAACTTTGAATGTCGCCAGCAATGTCATGAAAAGAGTTACACGATATGCGGTGGAAACATCTTTCAGTTTCTGCGTCAGGTTTTTCGGTAGAAGCCGTACCGTTTGCGCACCGTGGAATTCCTGAATTGTAGGACGCGTTTTATCCGCGGGGAGGTCGAGGACTGACGGAGCGCCCGAAAGTCTTGTCTTCCAGTACTCGAGCTGTCTGCTGAGCGCCTCACCCTGCAACGTTTCTCGTTGCCATACAGCAAAATCGGCGTACTGAATTGGCAATGGCGGCAAAGGTGAAGACTTTCCGGCAGCAAAAGCCTCGTAAACACTTCCCAACTCGCGGAAAAGGACACCGAGCGACCAGCCATCGCTGACGATGTGATGCATCGTGAAGAAAAGCACGTGCGATTTTGAGTCGAGAGCATACAAGCAAGCGCGGAATAGTGGACCAGTCGAGAGGTCAAATGGGCGCCTTGCCTCTTCGCGCGCAAGTCTTGAAATCGTACTTTCGTGTTCGGACGCAGGTAAGTCTGTCAGGTCATGTATCGGTACTGGAATCGTTAAGGACTTTGCGACGATCTGAATCGGACCGTCCGGCCCATCGGCGAAAGTTGTGCGCAGCGCCTCATGACGACTAACTATCTCGTTCAATGTCCGTTGAAGAGCATCAACATTGAGATCGCCTTTGATGCTGAAGACCTGCGGTAGATTGTAGAAGGGACTTCCCGGCTCCAGTTGGTCGAGAAACCAGAGACGCTGCTGCGCGAAAGAAACGGGAAACACGTAGTTCTCTGTGCTCATCGTGTTCTTTCACCCCCTTACTAGTCGCTTGATCGGGGAGGGAGCAATCCCATTTGCATTTGCGCGCGACGCGTGAAGTTTGCGTACTAACCCGGTTATTGTCGGCGTTTCAAACATAGCTATCGGCGATAACTCGACGCCCATAATCTGACGCACTTGGGACACAACTTGAGTTGCCAGGATCGAATCACCGCCTAAGCGAAAGAAATCATCATGGATCCCTACTTCTTCGATGCCAAGGATGCGCGTCCAAATGTCCGCCAGCACCATTTCGTCGTGGGTCCGCGGCGCAAGGTATTCATGTTGCTCAGAACTTTCCTGATCGCGAGATCGAACATGCATCAAGTCTGCTAATCGCGAACGCTGTAATTTTCCAAACGAGCCCTTAGGAATTTCGTTGACGATTAAAACCTGACGTGGGACCTTGAACGCGGCCAGGCGCGAAAACACAAACTCGCGCAACTCCGATTCAGTAACATCGCTGCCGCTTTTCACGACAACGGCCGCCGCCACCTCTTCACCAAGCACCTCATTCTTGACTGGGAACGTTACTGCCTGTTCGACAAGCGGATGCTCCGACAAGACCTGATCTACTTCAAGTGGAGCTATCTTCTCGCCGCCCCTGTTAATTATCTCTTTGAGTCGCCCGGTAATAAAAATGTAACCATCGTCATCGATGAAACCTTGATCGCCCGTTCTGAACCAGCCGTTTGTAAACGATTCCTTGTTTACATGCGATTCCTCTTCATACTTATCTATGACACACTCGCCTCGAACAACAATTTCACCTTCACGGTTTTTCGATGAATTCTGATTATCATGATTGAGGATACTAATATCAATTGACGTGGGAACGCCGGCTGATCGCTGTTTACGTTTCCGCGGTGGCAGCGGATTACAGGCAATCATTCCACATTCAGTCATGCCGTAGGACTCGATAACGGGCGCGCGAAAAAGCTGCTCGAGCTGATTCATGAGCTGTTCAGATAATGCGCTGGACGACGAACGAATGAATCGCAACCGCGAGCTGACTACGTCCTGTTTGTTCTGGCGAGCGCGGGCCAGAATGGCCTGGTGCATGCTTGGTACTGCCGTGAACCACGTCGGATTAAATTCCTGAAGCCAATCAAAAAACTGTGGCGCATAAAAACCGGGCGGGCAGACTACGCGGGCGCCACTTATGAGTGACGCCAGAACTACACCCACCAACCCGGTCGAGTGAAACAGTGGCATTATGTTCAAACACAGGTCCGACGAAGTTAATTCAAGTGAAACCTGATTATTCATCGCCTGGGCGCAAACATTCTGGTGTGTCAAAGGAACGATCTTCGGTGCGGAAGTTGTGCCTGATGTGTGAAGGATTAAGGCGACGTCGGACGGATGGGCGACGCCGGGTTGCTGAGCGGCAGAACTGCGAGAACAGTGCAGGTCAAAGACACCCGCTTCGGCATCTCGTCGCGGCACAAGCTCTATGATTCTGAGACCAAGACGATAGCCCAACTCCTTAATGGCGGTCTGATCTTCTGCACTAACCACCAGAGCTTTGGCGTTGATTCGTGAGAGATAGAACTCAAATTCGTCGGCGCGGTACGCGGGATTGAGTGGGACTGCGGTAACGCAGGCAGCGAGCGCCATGAACGCCACCGCCATCTCTGGGCCATTATCGAGCACGATTACGACGCGATCGTTTCGGCCCAATCCACACGCGTTCATGGATTCTCTCACAGTGTCTAACTCTGAGCGCAGCCGAGCGTAAGTCAAAGGTAACCGCTCGGGTGCCGTTAGCGCCTCGACACTGGGCGTTAGTTCCGCTTGTGCTACAAAATGATTGTAAACGGAAGCCTTAATTAGTTCACTCGAGTTCATTCTCTCTTCTGGGAACAAGAAGATAGCAACCGCTTTGATCGCGATTGCTACCGATTCGCAAAAAGTCGTCGACCATGTACCCTGCGGCAAATGCGTCTATGAATGCTGCGCGCGTCGCGGTGCGCCATTCAACAGCAGACTCCGGACTCTCCTGCTGCAATAAGCTTATATTTGTGGGGATCTCAATCAAAACATTCTTTCCGGAATCAGGATCCACAGGATAACTCACTGGCAAACCATTACTCCCGAACCGAATCAAACGTTGCACTTCATCGGAAGTCAGTAAAGTGCGACTCGTATGCTGCTCGCTGTCAAGGCGATCTGTGACACGTTTGCTTTTAAGAAACCAATCGACCCAAAGACGATCAGTACCGATATGACGGTGTAATGCGCTGGAGCTCTGGTCACCGTAAAAGTTGACTTTGTATCTGTTTGCAACAACGCCCAATTTGTGAACATTCAGGTGCGCGTTTGTACTCTGAAGCGGATCGAACGTCCAGGTAATGTGTTCAAATCCTCGGTCTAAGGAGGCCATGCGTTGTGCACGTTTCAGTCGCAGCCCCAGCCCGCATTCGCGATACGATGGATGCACCGCCAACATATGCGAATGAAAAACAATTTGACCTTCATCGTAACCGACAAATCCAAAAGCAAACCCCACTAATCTTTCACCTTCAAATGCTCCAATCAACGTTCCACCTAGCTCCTTGAGGATAATAAAATCCATTAAAGGAGTCGTGTCGAGATCGCTCCAACTCCACACGTCCTGCTGAAGTTTCTCCAACGCCTTCATATGAGCAATGGAAGCTATCTCTTGAATCTGGATTGTGGGTATTATCAAGGCCATTCTGCAGATTAATGAACCGTGGGAGAATAGTGTCGCTTAAAGGGTATATTATCAAAACCGCTTCATTTGCAGAGGAGCGAACCGTCTTAGCAAAAAGTCTTTGATAGCCTCTCGCCGTGTTCTGACGGAAAACACTCGCAGGGGAATAAAGGAGAATACTCGTTATAAGAACGGCCTTACATTATTGTGGCGTTGGGTAATCTGGGAGAAAGGATCGAGTGGAAACTCATCTCTTAGGTGCGGACTAAAGGACAGTGCCGCGATCGCTACCTGAAATCGGAAATCCATAAAACCCAAAATGTCATCACAAAACAAGATTGAAGGGTTCCATCTCTCCCCCCAACAAAGATACCTTTGGTCGCTTCAGCAAGCTGCTAATTCCGGCACATATCAAGTCACGTCCACTGTCCTAATTAATGGCGACCTTCGTGCGGAGATCCTTCAACGAGCGCTAACTGAGGTTGTCAAAAGACATGAAATCCTGCGCACCACTTTCCAACGTCCACCGGGAATAAAAACACCGTTTCAGGTTATTTCGGAGGCGCCTCACTTTTCGTGGCACCTTAGCGACCTGACCAATGTCGATCAAGAACGGCTTCAGAATACGCTCGAAAACTCTTTCGCGGCTGAACGGTCGAAGCCTTTTGATTTGGAGCGGGGGCCGATGCTTCGTGCCAGCCTGAACAGATTATCTGCGGAGCATCACATGCTGCTGATCTCATTACCCGCTCTCTGCTGTGATTCAGCAACGGTCATGAATCTCATAATTGAGCTCGAGCGCGCATATGCACTGATTCTCGATGGAGGAGCATTTCCTGAAGAGCCGCTGCAATATGCGGACTTTGCTGAATGGCACAATGAATTGCTACAAAGCTCGGATGAACATGCCGAACGAGGCAGAAACTACTGGAGAGAGCTGAAGGGCGGCCTTTCGCCGTTGATCCTACCACTTGAGAAACAAAGAATTAGGGAGCACACGTTTCAGCCTGAAGCAGTTTCTATCGATTTCGATCCGACATGCGTCGTGAATCTAGCAGCCTTAGCTCACGAATATGAAACATCGATTCACGTTGTGTTACTTGCATACTGGCAGGCGGTTGTCTGGCGATTGACGAACCGATCTCACTTCGTGATATTCGACCTTTGCGACGGCAGAAAGCTTGAAGACCTAAAGTTGGCGTTGGGAGCTTATGCGAAATATCTGCCGGTCGCCTGTCGATGCGAGGACGTTTCGATCGCCTCGCAAATACGGGCCGCGAGCGCTGCGGTCAGCAATGCCGAACAATGGCAGGAGTATTTCGATCCGAACAATTTCAGCGAAGCGTCAAGAGATTCGATTGCTTTTGATTTAACTGAGCAGGATTCGACAATCGAGAACGACCGGCTTGAGCTTTCGTTAGCCAGACAGGAGGCGAATCTCGGTCCATTCAAGCTTAGACTTTCGTGTTTTCGGTCGGAAGGTTCAATCCGCGCAGAGTTCGTCTACGACACGCATTCCTTCGATCGCGACACCGTAGAGAGATATGCCGGATATTTTACAAGGCTTGTAGCCCAGGCCTCCGTGAGTGCAGCCCCTGCCGTTGCGAGCATTGAGCAGATTGAGATCCTCGGCGAAAGCGAACGCAGGCGCCTGCTGGTTGATATCAACCAGACTGCGTCCGATTGTTCAGCATCGAATTGCATTCACGAGCTATTTGAAGAGCAAGTTGCGCGTACACCTGAGGCTTCTGGACTGGTCTCCGACGATCTGGAATTAACTTATGCGGAACTTAACCGGGTTGCCAACCGGCTCGCGCATCTACTACGTCGTCGAGGACTCGTGTCCAATGGGTGCGTTGGAGTATGCATCGAGCGAAGCGCTGAAGCGATCATCGCGCTGCTCGGTATTCTTAAAGCAGGCGGCGCCTATGTTCCCCTCAATCCGGAGCATCCGATCGTCCGGTTGAAGTTACAGCTTGCGGAGTGTAATGCCGCATTTTTGATTACCAGGAACAGCGTTTCCGGGGAATCGCTCGAATTTGGTGGTGACATAATCGATTTCGAGCGCGATCGAGCGGAGTTGCTCGCTGAACCTGACACTAATCCGTCATCAATCAATACTGCTGCAAGTCTAGCTTACGTCATTTACACATCAGGTTCGTCTGGTGTTCCGAAAGGTGTCGCGGTAAGTCATCAGGCACTAATCAACTACACCCAATTCATTTTGGGGCGTCTGCACGTGAAAGGCCCACTGCATTTTGGAAACGTGTCGACGATCACTGCGGATCTCGGGAATACTTGCATATTTCCCGCTCTTGTCTCCGGCGGTTGCCTGCATCTCATTAGTTATGACGTTGCGATGGAAGGTGCCCTGTTCTCGAAGTATGTAACAAAACGGCCCATCGATGTCTTGAAGATTGTGCCCTCGCATTTGAATGCGCTCCTTGGCTCTGAGCCGCGTGGCGATATCCTTCCGAGGAAGTATTTGATTCTCGGCGGGGAAGCACTTTCATGGGAGCTGGTGGATCGCATCTCAAAAACAAACTCGACTTGCGAGATCATCAACCATTACGGGCCGACTGAAACAACGGTGGGATCGCTGACATTTACTATCGAACCGCACGAAGCCCCAACCCAATCATTAACCGTCCCTATTGGGAAACCGATCGCTAACACAAGCGTTTACATTCTCGACCCGCATTTGAGACTGATGCCGACTGGTGTGGCCGGAGAGCTTTACATCGGTGGAGCAGGTTTAGCCTCAGGGTATGTGAACCAACCCGTCGAGACCGCAGTTCGCTTCATTCCGAGTCCTTTTTCAGATGAACCCGGCGCACGCGTTTATCGCACTGGCGACCTGACGCGTTATCTCCGCGACGGTAACATCGAATTTCTTGGGCGCATTGATCATCAGGTGAAGGTGAGAGGATTCAGGGTCGAACTGGCGGAAATTGAGGCTGTGCTCCTGAGACATAGCCAGGTACGTCAAGCGGTAGTAATGGCAGAGGAGGCATCGGCGGATAACCAGCGCCTGCTGGGCTATGTGGTTGCATCGGGCAGCAAGGCCCTGGGTATTGATGACTTGCGCAGCTTCCTGGGCCAACATCTGCCCGGTTACATGATCCCATCGACCTTCATCTTTTTGAAAACGATGCCGCTAACTTCAAATGGCAAGATCGATCGCGCTTCTTTGCCTGCTCCCGACGAAGCGCGTCCGGACCTGCAGCGACTTTTTGTTGCTCCGCGCACACCGGTTGAAAGAGAACTGGCCAGCATCTGGGCTGAGTTTTTGAAGCTCGATGAAGTCGGCGTTGATGACAATTTCTTTGAGCTGGGCGGCCATTCGTTGCTGGCAACCCAGGTCGTTTCGCGTATGCGGAAGGTTTTCAATTGCGAGATCCCTTTGCGCAGTCTTTTTGAATTGCCGACTATTGCCCAGCTCGCCGAACAAATCGGAGATTCGACCGTTACTGAGACTGAACGTCTGCTGGCTGAAATCGAAAAATTATCGGACGAGGAAGTCGAGGTTCTGCTAAAGACGAAACAGCTTTGAATCGCATTGATGCACTACGGAAGTGTGGTAATATTCACAGCGTAGTAGTTTATAGAGTTCGAGGATCTTCACATCCCCCGTCAATAAATTATTGCCATCTTCCAAACACCCGCGCCAAATCAGGATGTCGAGCACATTGATTCTTTATTAGTATAGTTATCTTTGCCGCCCCTGTGGTTGTTTGGCCATAGTTCAACCGCTCGGTATCCTGAGTAATGGACGAATTAAGCACCAGAATTGCGGGTCTTTCGCCTCAAAAGCGCGCTTTGCTCGAATTGCGTTTGAAGCAAGGTGGTGCATCCCTCCAACCTGAGTCAGCAATCAAGTCCAGACCGGATCGCAGTTCAGCGCGAGCCTCATTTGCGCAGCAGCGTCTATGGTTCCTGGAACAGCTCGAGCCGTCCCAGGCGGCGTACAACGTGCCGCGAGCGATACGCTTCAGCGGACTGCTAGACATCGAAGCGCTGCGAGCGACCCTTGCTGAGATTGTTCGACGCCACGAACCTTTTCGCACACATTTCCTGGACGTTGATGGCGAGCTGCGTCAGGTCATTCATAATGACATCGATATTCCTTTGCTAGAGATCGATCTCACCAGTGGTTCGAAATCCGAACGCGAAACCCAGGCGAAGCAGCTGACAAGAGCGGAGGCAGCGCGCCCGTTCGACCTGAACAACGGACCTGTTATTCGAACGACACTGCTACGATTGGATACACAGGAACACATTCTGTTGTTGACTACGCATCACATAGTAAGTGACGCCTGGTCGGCGGTCATTTTGTTTCGCGAATTTGGAAAGTTGTACGAAACGTTCGCGAACAGGAGACCCACGTCGCTTGCGCCACTTACGATCCAGTATGCAGATTTTGCTGAATGGCAGAGAGAGTGGTTGCAAGGCGAAGAGCTTGAAGAACAGCTTTCTTACTGGAAGCAGAAACTCGCTGGTGTTACTACTGAACTGACCTTGCCGGTGGACCATCCGCGGCCATCGGTGCCGACATTTCAAGGAGGCCACAAGCGCGTGGCACTTTCACCTGCCTTGAAACACAAGCTCAACGAATTGAGCAAGCGCGAAGGCGTAACTCTATTCATGACCTTGCTCGCGGCGTTCAAGACATTGCTTTATCGGTACACCTCACAAGAAGACATTGTGGTTGGATCGCCGATCGCAGGACGCAGTCACGCCGAGGTTGAAGATCTGATCGGATTCTTTGTTAACACGCTCGCGCTACGCACCGCGCTTTCCGGTAATCCAACTTTTAGAGAATTAGTTCAGCGCGTAAGACAAACCGCTATAGAAGCATACGCTCACCAGGACGTTCCGTTCGAGAAGCTGGTCGCAGAGTTGGATCCTGAACGCAATCTCGGCAGGAACCCTCTCTTCCAGGTGATGTTTCAGTATCAGGATAATGTTAAGCCACTTTTCCAGACCGAAGATCTGAAATTGAGCTGGGTGGAGACTTCGACACATACGGCGAAATTCGATTTATCGATGGCGGTGATCGCGAGAGATGAAACGCTCAACTGTTTGATTGAGTATCGCACCGAGCTTTTCAGGGACGAAACAATTGAGCGGCTACTCGGTCACTACACGACCCTACTAGAGAGTATCGTCGCTAATCCAACTGAAAGAATTGCGACGCTTCGCTTAACTAGCGACGCACAGCGAAGCGAGCTGATTGCCGCCGCGCATGGTGAACAATCAGAGTTTCCCAGAGAGCAAAGCATTCATCAATTATTCGAGCAACAAGTTGAACGCACACCGGATGAACCTGCGCTCATCTTTCGCAACGAGCAATTGAGCTATCAGGCGTTGAATGCACGAGCAAATCAATTAGCGAATTACCTGCGCGCTCGTGGTGTGGGCCTGGAAACTCGAGTCGCTATCCGAATGCGGCGCTCTCCGGAAATGATTGTGGGTTTGCTCGGCATTCTCAAAGCGGGCGGCGCTTACGTTCCACTTGATCCTGCGTACCCTGATGAACGTGCGTTATACATACTGGAAGATTCCGGCGCTAGTTTACTGCTTACGAAAGAAGGGTTAATTGGCTCACCTTTGGCCGCTCGCGTGCCCGTTGTTTCTCTGGATGATGATTCAGAACAGATTTCGCTCGCCAGCGAATTGAGTCCAGCCAATAAAGTCACCGCCGAAACTGCAGCGCACGTTATCTACACGTCCGGCTCGACCGGGAAACCGAAGGGTGTGATCAGTGCACATCGCGCTTCGGTTAATCGCTTAGCGTGGATGTGGCGCACTTATCCATATACACACGGCGAGGTTTGTTGTCAGAAGACTGCGCTGAGCTTCGTCGATTCGATCTGCGAGATTTTTGGCCCCCTTCTGCAAGGTAAACCTCTTGTGGTCCTTGATGATGATTCTGTTAAAGATCCGAAACGACTTATCGCGGCGTTGTCGGTGCACAAAGTCTCGAGGATCGTCCTGGTTCCTTCACTGCTTCGCGTTATGCTGGAAAGCAATGACGATCTGGCGGAGCGACTCCCAAATCTACGTTACTGTGTTTGCAGTGGGGAGACCTTGCCCGTTGAGTTAGCCGCTGCATGTCGCAAAAAGCTACCAAACACACTGCTGATCAATCTTTATGGCTCTTCGGAAATCGCGGCCGACGTTACCTGCTATGAAGTGACCGACACCAGTGGGCTCAACATCGTGCCGATTGGAAAACCAATTGCCAATACACAGGTTTACATTCTCGATGCACAGTTGCAGCCAGTGCCGTTTGGCGTGGTCGGCGAGATCTATGTTGGCGGTGAAGGGTTGGCGCGCGGCTACCTTAATCAGCCGACTCTCACTGACGAAAAGTTTGTTTCTGATCCCTTTGTTGACGGTAATGGAAGGTTGTTTCGCACCGGCGATCTCGGCCGATATTTAGCAGACGGAAACATCGAATTCCGCGGGCGTCGCGACCATCAAGTGAAGGTGCGTGGCTTTCGGATCGAGCTCGGTGAGATCGAGAGTGTTCTTAAGTCCAATCCAGGGATTCGCCAGGCAGTCGTGGTTGCTTTGGATGACTCGCAAGGCGGCAAGCAACTGGTAGCCTATCTGATTGTCGAAACGAAACCGCCGGCAATCAATGAAATACGCACCTTGCTGCTGCGCAAGCTGCCGGATTACATGGTGCCATCGGCCTTCGTGGTGATGGAAACGCTGCCCTTGAACTCAAGCGGGAAGATCGACCGTCTCGCGTTGCCCGCTCCAACTCAGAACCAAAGAACAGCCCCGGAAGATTTCGTCCCCCCACGCACGCCGATTGAAGATGTGTTGGCAACGATCTGGGCAGAGACTCTCGGAATCGATCGCATAGGCACTAACGACGATTTCTTTTTGCTTGGCGGACATTCCCTGCTGGTGGCCAGAATAGTTGCTCGGGTAAGAGAGGCCCTGCAAATTGAGCTTCCCATGCGCACGCTGTTTGAAGCTTCGACTGTGGGCTTGCTGGCGACGGAAGTAGAGAGGTTGCGGCAAACAGCAGGTTGCACCACAAATCCACTCGTTCGCGTCTCACGAGATGGTCCGCTTCCGCTTTCGTTTGCGCAAGAACGTTTATGGTTCTTCGACGAGTTAGAACCGAACAGCGCGGCATACAACATTCACCGCGCATTACGACTCCGGGGATCTCTGGATTCGAATGCGCTGCAGCAAAGCTTCGACGAGATCGTTAAGCGGCATGAAGTGCTGCGCACAAGTTTCACAAATGATAACGGCAAGCCGTCGCTATCGATTGAAGAAATCGGAAAGTTGGAAGTTCAGCAACATGACTTGCGGGAGCTGCCTGAAGCTAAACGGGAAGAAGAATCGCGCGCGATGGCGGCCGCAGAAGCGAGACGACCATTCGACCTTAAGCGCGCGCCGCTATTGAGAGCGGCGCTGGTCGAATTTGATAGCGATGACCACTTGTTGTTGCTTACCATGCATCACATTATCAGTGATGGCTGGTCCATCGGGATCCTTTTGAACGAACTCTCATCTCGCTATAACGCCATTGTCGGAGCAGGTGAACTGTCGCTGCCCGATTTACCAGTGCAATACGTCGATTTTGCTGCCTGGCAAAGACAGTCACTCCATGACGAGAGTATGAAATGGCAAATCGACTACTGGTTGCGTCAGTTGTCCGATGCGCCGGCGACGATCGATCTGCCGTCAGATCGACCGCGTCCAGCTGTGCGCAGTTTTCGTGGCGCAAAGCACACACTAAGGATCTCGAAAGACATCACAGATAAGCTAACAACATTAGGCCGTGAAAAGCGGGCGACTCTTTTCATGACGTTATTGACCGCGTTTCAGGCGCTGCTCGCATGCATCACCGGCGATGAAGACATTGTGATTGGCTCACCTATCGTTGGACGCAGCCGCACAGAAACTGAAAACTTGATTGGGAATTTCATCAATACCATCGTGTTGCGCGCAAGGTTTTCAGGGGATCCGGATTTCAACGAGATGTTGCGGCACGTACGCGACGGTGCACTCGCTGCCTTTTCACATCAGGATGTACCGTTTGAAAAACTGGTGGATGTATTGCAACCCGTACGAACGCTGAGTCATAACCCACTTTTTCAAGTGTGGTTTGTATTGCAGAATGCGCAAACCGAGCACTGTGAGTTCTCCGCTCTAACAACGGAGTCGCTGACTGTAGAAAGCGCCGACACAAGACATGATCTGCAACTGACATTGTGGGACACCGCCAATGGACTAAAAGGCAGCTTAAACTACAGCGCAGACCTTTTTGAGCCCGAATCCATCGGACAAATCGAAAAACAGTTTCAGGCCTTGCTGACTACAATCACAGCACAGCCCGGATCCCGGCTGAGTGACTTGCGTACTGTGCTCGCGGCGGTTGAGCGTGACTATCGTGAAGAGTTAAGCGAACAACTCGAAGAATCAAGCCATCGAAAACTGAAATCGGTGAAACGTAAAGCGCTGGGCAGAGTACAGCCGGCAATCGTGGAGGAACCGTGGACCACTCCGACTCAATAAAATCGCCCAGTGGCCCGGGCGAAAAAAAGCGTAAGCCCATTGCGCTCTCGCAGCATCAATTGGTCAGAGAAGACTTCTTTTCGGATGCCGCGAGTTTACGATTGCTGAAGCCCGCTGTCGAAGGAGTAAAGCTCGTCGATTGGGTCGCTAGTAACAGGGAGCATCTCGAGCAAGAGCTTTTGCGATATGGCGCGATTCTTTTTCGGGGCTTCAAGGTCAATGCGGTTGATGAGTTCGAACAATTCATGAAGTCGTTGGCGGGTGAATTGCTCGATTACTCTTATCGTTCGACGCCGCGCACCCAGGTGAGCGGGAGGATTTACACTTCTACTGAGTATCCCGCACACCAGAGCATCCCGTTGCACAACGAGATGTCTTACACCCGGCAGTGGCCGATGATATTGGGTTTCTTTTGCATGGAGGCTCCGAAAGAAGGTGGCGAAACTCCGATTGCTGATAGTCGCAAGGTTTACGGGCACATAGACAGTTCAATTCGCGATCGCTTCACCCAGCGAAAGGTTCGTTACGTTCGGAACTATGACGATGGGCTTGATCTTGCGTGGCAGAATGTTTTTCAAACCGAGAACCGCGCGGACGTCGAAGCGTTTTGCGTCAAGGCGGGAATTGAGTTTGAGTGGAAAAACGATCAACGACTGTGCACATCTGAGACCTGCCAGGCAGTAGCAGAACATCCCCGCACAGGTGAAATGGTCTGGTTCAACCAGGCGCATCTATTTCATGTCTCAAGCCTGGAGCCCGAGATTCGTGATTCGCTAGTCAACTCTTCGGGTGGGGCGCCGCCGCGCAATGCCTTTTACGGTGACGGCAGTCTTATCGAAGAGGTTGATTTGGAACAGATCCGAGCAGCTTATGAAAAGGAAACGATCGTCTTTCAGTGGCAGAAACGAGATATTTTGTTGCTCGACAACATGCTAATGGCACACGGACGAAGACCGTATCGCGGTGCGCGCAAGATCGTAGTTGGAATGGGCCGGCCATTTTCTGCTTAGAAGAACATCATGTCGCAGGAAATCATCGAAGGATATCGACTTTCACCACAACAAAGACGTTTGTGGTTGCTGCGGCAGTCTGATCGCAGTGCACTATGCGCTGTCCGTATTGATGGAGAGTTGCACGTCGAGGTTTTGAAGGAGGCGGTTCGTCAAGTCGTCTCTCAGCAAGAAAGTCTGCGAACAACTTTTAAGCTGCTGACTGGAATGACAATTCCCGTTCAGGTGATTTCGGATGAGTCGGATATAGTATTCACGTCGTATGACTTGGGACACCTCAGCGTCGAAGAACAAGATTCAAGGGTCAAGGCGCTCCTCGATGAATTAGCGAATCGAGGGAAAGACTATGATCAACTCACTCCTCTGCACTGTGATTTGATCGGACGGTCTCCGAACAAACACGACCTAATTATCAGCCTGCCTGTGGCTCGTGCCGATGTCACATCGCTGCAGTGTTTGATTCGTCAAATCGCTGACGCGTACGAGACATGTTCGCAAGCTAAGGAATCTTTGCGCATTGAGACGATGCAGTATGCGGATTTTTCTGAGTGGCAGAACGAGATGCTCGAATCGGAAAACGGATTGGCCACCCAATATTGGGGACAGCAAAGTCTCTCCGACCTTGACACGCAAAAGCTCCCTTTTGAAAACCGCTCTGTGTCAGCGGGAATTTTTCAGCCCGCCACGGTGTCTGTTGAAATCTCAGCGGCCACAAACGCACGCATTAAAGCGATCGCCAACGACTGTAACGTCTCACCATCCTCGTTCGCGCTGGCTTGGTGGCAAACAGCGCTTTCGCGCTTAACGGGATCCTCGAGCATCGTCGTCGGCGTGGCGCTGGATGGTCGGAAGTTTGCCGAGTTAGAAGAGGCGATTGGGCTGTTCTCAACATTTGTTCCCTTGCGAGGGAATCTACGAGCCAGTCTTTCTTTCGAGAAACTGTTGCAGCAAACGAGCGAGCAGCTGCGCGAGGCGAAAAGGTGGCAGGAATACTTCACGTGGGACGCCTTTGCCGACAATGTACTGGCATCCTTCTTTTCGTTCTGCTTTGAGTTTCGCAAGCATCCAGCAAAGTATTCCGCGAGCGGTCTGGAGTTCTCCGTTTACGAAAACGAAGCTTTTATTGACCGCTTCAAAATCAATTTTGTTTTCACAGAGCATGACTCCCATTTCTCCGCAACGCTCCAATTTGATGCAAGCTTATTTTTAATCGACGACGTTCGACGTCTTGCCGATCAAATGAAGTCGCTGCTTGAAGATGTCGCGGCTCGGCCAGAAGCCGCGCTCGGCGATCTCAACCTGTTGAGTGAGACGGAACGCCAAATAGTGGTCGCAGACTTTAACGATACAAAACGCCCATATTCGACCAATCACTCCGTTTGCGATTTGTTCGAGGAGCAAGTTGCCCGTACGCCGGATAGTACCGCCGTAATTTGTGAAGATAAACGGCTCACTTTCGGCGAACTGAACGCTCGTGCAAATCAGCTTGCGCATCATCTGTTACAGCTCGGCGTTGGACCAGAGGTCACTGTGGGTTTGTGTCTGAATCGTTCGGTCGACTTGATCGTGGGACTGCTGGGGATCTTAAAAGCCGGGGGCGCCTATGTGCCGCTGGATCCGGGTCTGCCGGCAGCGCGCCGCCAGATGATTCTCGAAGCTGCCGGCGCGCGCGTCCTGGTCAGCAGCAGTGAACTCGCAAAGGGTTTACGTGGGTGCCTGGAAAACATCGTATGCCTCGATGCGGATGCCGAATTAATCAGCCACGAGAGTATCGATAATCTTAGCAATGTAGTGACGCCTGAGAATCTCGTGTACGTGATCTTCACTTCCGGCTCGACAGGTAGACCGAAGGGGGTGGCCGTTGAGCATCGGCAATTGGTCAATTACATCAATGCGATCTGGGAGGAACTTGCTTTGCCAGCAGGCAGTAGTTTTGCAAGCGTCTCCACTATTGCGGCCGATTTGGGGAATACGGCGGTTTTTCCAGCTTTATGTAAAGGAGGAACGCTGCATCTGATCGCCGAGGAGCTCATCACGAATCCCGACGGGTTGGCGGCCTACTGCAAACGCCACCCTATCGACTGTCTGAAGATCGTCCCGACACATTTGTCGGCATTACTTTCGTCCTCGAATGCTGCCGGACTCCTGCCACGGAAGCAGCTGGTGTTGGGTGGCGAAGCGTGTCCCTGGAACTTAGTGGAAAAGATCACTTCGTTGGCTCCCACTTGCTTGGTAACCAATCATTACGGACCAACTGAAGCGACCGTCGGCGCAATTACGAACCAGCTTGGGGCCGAAGGCCACGACCGCATCACTGACACTGTGCCGCTGGGTCGTCCGCTGGCAAACATGCAAGCTTTCATTCTGGATGAGCAATTGCGGCCCGCGCCGCGCGGCGTACCGGGTGAGCTGTATCTCGGCGGCACTGGGCTGGCGCGTGGATACATCAATCATGCGGATGCAACTGCTGAGAAGTTTATCCCCAATCCGTTCAGCAATGCTGGCGGGCGTTTGTACAAGACAGGCGATCTGGCGCGCTATCTGGCTGATGGACGGATCGAGTTTCTCGGCCGGATCGATTATCAGCTAAAGATTCGTGGTTATCGGATTGAGCCCGGCGAGATCGAACTCGCGCTGCTTGACCATGCTGCAGTCGCGGAATGTGTTGTGGTTGCGAGAGAAGATCAACCGGGTGACAAACGATTAATTGCCTATGTGGTCACGAGCAATCGCACGAAGATCAACGGAACCGAACTCAGAGGCTTTCTGGACGGCAGACTACCTGAATACATGAGGCCGTCCGCTTTCGTGTTTCTCGATAGTTTGCCACTAACAGCGAACGGCAAAATTGATCGACGTGCGCTGCCATCGCCGGATCATTCACGACCCGACGGCGATAACGTTTTCACTGCACCACGCGATCCAGTCGAAGAGGTGCTTACGAATATTTGGTCCAGCGTTCTGGGCGTCGATCTTGTTGGAGTGCACGACAACTTTTTCGATTTGGGAGGAGATTCAATTCTTAGTATTCAGATTATCGCAAGAGCAAACCAGGCCGGATTAGGTCTATTGCCGCGACAGCTGTTTCAACACCAAACGGTTGCTGAGCTCGCGACGGTTGCCGGAACTCCCACCCCGGTTGCAGAGCAGGGAACAATAACGGGCCCTGTTCCTCTCACACCCGTGCAAGCGCGTTTTTTCGAACTGAGTCAGCCCGAACTCCATCATTACAATCAGGCGATGATGCTCGAAGTGCGTCCGCCTGAGGATGCGTCAGCGCTTGCCGAAGCGATTAAGGCTCTTCTGATTCAACACGACGCGCTGCGAATGCGCTTCACAAACAATGAAGATGGCTGGCAAGCGGCAATTACACCGCCCGACGACTTGGTCCCCTTCGAAACAATTGAGCTGTCCGGACTCGCCGAGACCGAGCAGTCACAAGCGCTTGCCACACACGCTGTAAGACTACATACAACTCTGAATCTGCATGATGGTCCTCTGATGCGTGTGGCGCTATTCGATCGCGGCAGCCAACGGAATAGTTATCTGTTAATTGTGATTCATCACCTGGTCGTAGACGGTGTGTCGTGGCGCATTCTGCTTGAAGACTTGCAGACGCTTTATCAACAGCTCACTTGCCGCGAAACGCCATCGCTGCCGGCGAAGACCACTTCGTTTAAGACCTGGGCAGAGCGTGTGAATGAATATGCACAGTCGGGCGCTCTCACCGATGAATTGCCTTACTGGCTGGCAGTCGGCAACAAGGCATTTGCGCGACTACCTCTTGATGAAATCGGACGAGCAAACACCGTGGCGGAGGCGCGGACATACTCCGTTTCACTCAAGTCCGATGAAACCCAGGCGTTATTGCAAGAAGTGCCGATCGCTCACCGCACTCAAATTAACGAGGTGTTGCTGACAGCGCTCGTCCGGGCTTTTGGAAAATGGACCGGTTCGCATTCGTTGTTGCTCGATCTTGAAGGACACGGCCGTGAGGAAATACTTGACGGAGTAAATCTCTCTCGAACGATTGGT
>Ga0207652_10000480_pt1 | contig 40915 bp, 40 predicted proteins | sample KBSC63BmetaG_FD_184334 | JGI IMG/M metagenome (GOLD analysis project Ga0207652, IMG submission 184334) | Corn rhizosphere microbial communities from Kellogg Biological Station, Michigan, USA - KBS C6-3B metaG (SPAdes) (version 2) | ecosystem: Host-associated > Plants > Roots > Rhizosphere ...
CCGGATCAAGCAGTTCGCTTTCGGCGAACAGTCGAGCACCGCCGCCGCCCCGGCCCCGGCCTGCAAGCAGCAGGAAAAGCTCGAATCGATCTACGGCACCGGCGAAAAGACGCAGTACCAGCACACCTTCGAACAGACCGGCCGCTGAGGGCGGGCCGCCCGGATCAGCCCGATCCGTTCGTGGTCAGGACTAAACCCTGCGCATGCCTGAGCATCGTCTGCAGATTCTCATTGACGATGAGCGTCACTCCCGCCTCAAGGCGCTCGCACGGGAACGTGGAGTTTCGGTGGCGACGGTTGTGCGAGAGGCGATCGACCAGCGTGTAGCGGCGCCTGACAGGCGCCGACGGGCCGCGGGTCGGCGCCTCCTGGAAGCGGCGCCCATGGCCGTCCCCGACGTGAAGGAGCTTGCTCAAGAGCTGGATCAGATTCGTGGCCGAAGAGCATGATCGTCCTCGATATCACCGTGCTTGTGTACGCGGTGGGCTCCGATCATGAGCTGCGACAGCCCTGTCGCGACCTTGTGCAGGCAATTCTCGATCGGCGGATCGAGGCGACCACGACGGTGGAGGTGATCCAAGAGCTGGTGCACGTTCGCAGCCGACGGCGGGGCCGCCAGGACGCGGCTGATATCGGGCGCGATTTCGCCGACCTCTTGGCGCCTCTCCTGACGGTTTCACAGGAGGACTTGTTGAGCGGTATGGCTCTCTACGCTCGAAACGAGCGTCTCGGCGCGTTCGACTCTGTCCTGGTGGCAGCCGCAACTCGGCATGGGGCGAGCGCCATCGTCTCCGCAGATCAAGGCTTCTCCAGCGGCATCGACCTTCGCCACGTCACCCCCGATGTCGAAGGCATCGCGGGATTGCTCAACTAGCCTGGACGCCTCAGCTCCGCTCGTAGGTCAGCAGCTGGATGCCGGCGCCGATCGTGCGGGCATCGGTGAGGGTCAACGGTACCTTGCGGCCGTCGTCGGCGAAGAGGCGCTTGCCGCCGCCGAGGGTCAGCGGGAAGACCATCAGGCGGAGCTCGTCGAGGAGGTCGTTGGCGATCAGGCCTTGGACCAGCGTGGCGGAGCCGGCGACGAGGATGATGCCGTCCACTTCGTCCTTGACCTTGGCGATGTCCGCGGCGAAACCGCCGGAGAGGACGGTCGTGTTCTGCCAGTCGGCCGACTCGAGCGTCGTCGAGTAGACGTACTTCGGCATCGAGTTCATCTTCTTCGCGAACCCGCCCATATCGGCGTCGCCTTCCCGCTCCGGCCAAGCCGCCGCGAAGCCTTCGTAGGTGACCCGGCCGAGCAGCTGCGCCTCGGCCTCCACCAGCTCGTCGAGCTTGAACTTGTCCCCCTCCTCACCGCGGTCGATCTCGAAGGTCCAGCCGCCGTGGACGAAGTCCTCGGAACCGCCCGGATCCTCGATGACCCCGTCCAGCGAGATGAACTCGGTGGCAACGATCGTCCCCATGATGCGTCCTCCTCTCGGTAGCGCGGACGAGACTCTGTGCCGCTTGCGTTTCTACCTAGACGACGAAGCGCGCGGAAACTAATCGACAGCGATCCCGTTGCTGCGGCGGGCCGTTCTCCAGACAACCCTCAGCTGGTCGGGCGGCACATTGAGAAAGGCAAGACCCTCGCCCAGATGGTTGGAGATCTCGACCATCTTGACTTCCGGGCCTTCGCTGATCACCGTCCCGCTCGTCCCTGCCGGCCAGCCGTCGAACGCCGTGCGCAAGGCGACAACATCGTGTTCCCCGATCGGGAGTGGCGTTCTCCTCTTGTCAGCGGCCTCGATCGCCCTGCTCCGAGCGTAGTCCGGGTCAGGCACGGGGCATCTCCGGACCAGCCGCAGCCGGTTAATCGGAACATCGAGGAAGTCGAGCGATTCCCCCAGATAGCCCCGAATCTCAATCGTTCCGCTGGTTGAGGAAACCGCGACGACAGTTCCAGTGGTTCCTATGGCCCAGCCGTCGACAGCCTCGAGCAGCGCCACTTCATCGAGCTCGCCGATCACGGCGACATCCCGTTCGCGGGTACTCGTCCACGTAGTACTCATCGGTGCTCCCTTCCTCGCAGAAATGCCGTCGTCATCTGCGGCCGTGCCGTGGGCGTGTGAAACACCCAGGCCGTCCGTAATGACGCCGTTCGATGACTGTAGCGCCCAGGTCCTGCTATCTGGAATTGAACCGTGCAGGCCACGGCGCCCGATGGATGCAGTCTGACCAGTGAAATTGGCGTGCGTGCGATGCCCGCGCGAATCTGCCGCGCCAGATAGTCGACGGAGTCCAGGCCGATCCCGAGCATGACCGCGAACCCCTTGGCCTTCGGCCCACCCTTGTCGTGGCCGACCACGAGGGAGTAGCCGCGCAGCTTTTCCTCGATCCCTACGGGTTCGTCGAAGCGCGGCAGAAGTTCACCTTCTTGGGGTGGCCAAGGCATGGTCGCGACGCTAGGTCGAAAACACGCACTTGTGGCGCGCAGAATGTAAGAAGTGTGTGGAGACTCTGTGACGTGATCCGCACGCCGAGGTCGACGCTCAGCGGCGTCCGCAGCGCGCCCCCTCGGAGGCTCAGCGCTGCGTGGGCAGGGCGGCGCGGAAGCAGTAGGTGCGGTAGGGGAAGTCGAACTCGGTGCCGAGGTGCGGATCGGCTTCGACCACGCGGCGGACGCCGTCGAGGATCTCGCGTCGCCGGCGCGGCGTCGCCGTGATCACGTAGCTGCGTGACGCGGCCATCTCGACCAGGAGGTCGACGTCCATCGGCCGGTCCCACTCGATGACGAAGCTCTCGGTCGGGCCGAACGGCGGGCCGATCTCGACCGCGCCCATGTCCATGATCTCCGCCTCGGCGCTGCCCATCACCTCGCTGAGCTGCGCCACCCAGTCGACCCGCTCGTCGCGGCGGTTCCAGATCACGCCCAGCGTGCCGCCGGGGCGCAGCACCCGCGCCGCCTCGGCCTTCGCCCGCTCCGGGTCGACCCAGTGCCAGGCCTGGGCGACCGTGATCGCGTCGACGCTGGCGTCGGGCAACGGGATCTCCTCCGCCGTTCCCGCCAGCGCCCGCACCTCGGGCAGCGCCACGGCGAGGCTCTCGCGCATCTCCGGCAGCGGCTCGACGGCGACGACGTCAAGTCCCAGGGCGACCAGCGACCGGGTCAGCTTTCCCGTCCCGGCGCCGAGGTCGAGCACCGTGCGCGCCCCCTCCGGCACCAGCCAGTCGACGGCCGCGTCGGGGTACCCCGGCCGCGACCGCTCATAGATCTCGGCGGCCGCTCCGAACGACCGCGCGCGCACCGCCTTGTCCGCGTGCTTCCCGGGCACGGCACGATCCTATGCCGCGCGGGCGGCGGCGGGAGTGCCCGCGCCCACGGCTGCGTGATTGTCTCGCCACTCGCCCGTCACCAAGTTGGCCCACTCGCGTCTTGAGCCGCGCGCATTTCCTCCCTTGGCTCGGGCGCATGGCGAAAAAGCGAAGGAAATGGCAGCGGGGAAAGTTCACCGAGCGACGCGAGCCGATCTGGGATCCGCTGCTCGAAATCCTCTCCGAGGACATCGACGACTTCATGTGGATGGGCGAGGCACGCCTCACCGATGGGACGCAGATCCAGTTCTACAAGCACTACTGGACCCGTCGTTACCTCTTGCTCGATCTTGGTGGACGGACCTGGATCCAGAAGGACGACGACCGCTACGAAGAGGCCGACGATCCCGACTGGATGCTCAATCTCGTCTTCGGGTTCCGTGAGACCCGCCGTGATATCGTCAGACGAAATGAGTGGATCGACAGCGACAGAATCAGTTGGGCTCGCTCGGCAACGAAGCACCGCATTTCCCGCGAGCGTTCGTTGCACATCGTCCGGCACGCGGGCGTCTGTCGACGCGACAACGAGTATCCAGATGAGTGGGACGGCGATCCACGCTTCCTGTTCCTCGGTGCCGACCTCGAGGGGATGCCACTCGAGGTGGTCGCGGTCGCGCCCGAGGACGGCTCGCTGGTGATCATTCATGCGATGCCGCTACGAGAGCGGTACCACGGTTGGTATGAGGAGGCGGCGAAATGGGAAAAGTGAAAAAGCGACCGCAATTGAAAGATGGTGAGTGGGTGACGAGGGGCGGGACCGTGGTCACGCCGGAGATCGAAGCGCGCTGGTCGAAAGAATGTGAGGAAGGGTTCGACCTGTCGACTTGGACCACGGTCAGGGTCGGTCGGCCGCCGCTCGACGGCGAGCGCGTCTCGGAGCGAATCACCATCCGCATCCCGCCCGACCTCTACGACGCTGCCAAGGCCAAAGCCGAGAAGGAAAAGCGCTCGATCAGCCAGCTGACCCGCGAGGCGCTGCAGCGGTATGTCGAGGATTAGCCGCCTCCTCGTCGTGCCGTTCGCGGCCCTCGCCCTCGCGGTCGGCACGACCGCCTCCGCGGCGGCTGCGCCGAAGCAGCCGAGCGAACCGTTCTTCCCGCGCAGCGGCAACCGCGGCTACGACGTCCAGCACTACGACGTCAACCTCGGCTACCAGCCGCGCAGCGGGATGCTCACCGCGCGCGACGTCGTCGAGGCGCGGGCGGCGACCGGGCTGCGCAAGTTCTCGCTCGACCTCGACGGGCTGAAGGTCACCTCGGTCAGCGTCGACGGCGAAGCGGCGGAGTACAGCCGCGGCCGGGGGAAGGTGAAGGTCGTGCCGGCGACGCGGATCGCCAAGGGCGAGGCGTTCACGGTCGAGCTCCGCTACCAAGGAGTGCCGCGCAAGGTGATCGACCCCGACGGCTCGACCGAGGGTTGGTACCGGACCAAGGATGGCGCGGTCGCGGTCGGCGAGCCGGTCGGCACCGCCGCCTGGTTGGCCTGCAACAACGCCCCCCGCGACAAGGCGAGCTTCGACATCGAGATCGCCGTCCCCGCCGGGGTCAAGGCGGTCTCCAACGGCAGGCTCGTATCGCGGCAGAAGGTGGGCGGACGGGTGCGCTGGTCGTGGTCGGAACCGAAGCCGATGGCGACCTACCTCGCGCTCGTCGACATCGGCAACGGCAAGCTCGTCCAAGGGCGCGTCGGCAAGCTGCCCACCTGGACGTTGGTCGACCCGGAGCTGGCGAAGGCCTCGCGGGCGGCGATCGACTCCCTGCCCGAGATCATCCGCTGGGAGTCACGTATATATGGGCCCTACCCGTTCGCCGCGGCGGGCTCGGTCGTCGACGTCGCCAAGCTCGAATACGCGCTGGAGACGCAGACGCGGCCGATCTACGCGTTCGCGCCCGACCGCACCACGGTCGTCCACGAGACTGCCCACCAGTGGTTCGGCGACTCGGTCAGCCTCGAGCGCTGGCCCAATATCTGGCTCAACGAGGGCCTCGCGACCTGGACCCAGTGGTACTACGCCGAGCAGCACGGCGGCCGCAGCGCCCAGCAGGTCTTCGCCGAGCTCTACCGCCGCCCCGCCTCGGCGACCGGCTTCTGGGATCCGCCGTCAGGCCATCCCGGCCAGGCGAAGAACCTGTTTGCGGTCTCCACCTACGTACGCGGCGCGATGACCCTGCAGGCGCTGCGCGACAAGATCGGCACCCAGGACCTGCTTCGCATCCTGCGTGCCTGGGCCACCGAGCACCGCTACGGCCACGGCGACATCGAAGGGTTCATCGCGCTCGCGAACCGCGTCTCCGGCGAGCACCTGCGCGGCTTCTTCCACCGCTGGCTCTTCGAGTGCGGCAAGCCCTAGCTCAGTACCACTTCCCGCGGGCGAAGCCGCCGAAGGCGATCAGCCCGATCAGCAGGACGATCAGCCCGATCCAGAAGCTCCAGATGATCATCAGGACGATCCCGATGATGACCAGGATGCCGCCGAGCGAGATCCCGCCGACTCCACCTCTGCTGCGGTCTCTAGCTGCCATTTCCTTCCTCCGTTCCAGTTGACGAGACGCCGTGCATGTACCCCTGGATCGGATTTGTCAACCAGTCGCGCCGCCCGCCCCTGGTCGATCAGCGCGCCGACGTTCACCGTCGCCGCGGTCATGGTCCGGGCCTTGTCGGAGGCGACGAAGGCGGCCACCCTCGCCGCCGAGCTCGCTCGCGTACTGTCGCCGCATCGCCTCCACCGCGTGCAGCGCCACCTGGAAGCCGCCGCGCCCACGATCTCCGCCGCCAGCGCCTCGGCCGTCGCACCGGTGCGGTCGACGACGAACACCCGCGCCCCCTCGGCCCCGAACGCGCGCGCCATCGCGCCCCCGATCGCCCCCGCTCCATAGACCACCGCGACCTTCCCGTCCAGCAGCATCTCGACCTCCTCATTGCCTCTTTGCATGAGCGTAGAATCAAGTCATGACCAACCCCGCTTCCAAGCCATTGTTCGCCCCCGGTAACGAGGCCGAGTGGGCGCGGATCAACGAGGAAGAGGAGCGCCAAGAAGCGGAGTTTGCCGCCTCCTTGTCGATGGCGGAGCGCGTCGCCTACGGACAGAAGCTCTCGCAGCAGGCGGTCTCTCTAATCGTCGCGTCCGTCAACGCCGGCCATGCTCCCAAACGAGCTCTCTGGTCCTGACCTCGACGGCGTCGTCGCCGACGCCAACGCCGTTGGCCTCCCTTACGTGGTGATCGGCGGCTTCAGCGTGATTGCCCACGGCTACCTGCGGGCGACGAAGGACAGCGACTTGCTTGTCCCTGACGGATCCGATGCCGATGCAGCAATTCTCCGTTTCCTCGACCGTATAGAAGCGACGCGCCTCAATGATGGACTCGTGCTTGGTCCTGCGGATATCGCCGGGTCGCATCACCTCCGCGTCAACAGTCGCCGTGGCGTCATCGACATCATGCGCGGCGGCCTGCCGCCTCTCGACTACGAGACCGTCGCTGAGGACGCCGTCGAGATCAAGGCCGGCGATGAGTTGGCACCTTTCGCCTCGCTCCGGAGCCTGGTCGGCTTCAAGCGCCTGGCGGGAAGGGGCCAGGACCGCCTCGACCTGGAAAATCTGGAGCGGGTTCACGGCGAGCTGCCCATCGACCCGATTCCGGGCCTCGACAGCTGAGGCTCGGCGGATTGCTCGTGGTCCCCCTTAACCGGACCACCCCTCGCTCCTTCGGCGGTAGCCTGCGCGGCATGGAGCTGCTGGACACCAGGCTCGCCTACGAGGGCTACGGCGTCGACGTCGAGATCCGCCGCTATCGGCGCGTCGACGGCACCGAGGTCGAGCGCCAGGTGATCGACCACCCCGGTTCGGTCGCGATCCTCGCCCACGACGACGAGTTCGTCTACCTCGTCGCCCAGCCGCGCGAGGCGGTCGAGGAGGACGCGCTGCTCGAGATCCCCGCGGGCACGCTCGACCGCGACCGGGAGACCGAGCTCGAGTGCGCGCGCCGCGAGCTCGCCGAGGAGGCGGAGCTGGCCGCCGCCGAGTGGACCGAGCTGACCAAGATCTACCCGAGCCCCGGCTACATCTCCGAGCTCGTCACAATCTTCATCGCCACCGGCCTCTCCCCGGCGAGCGGCGAGCGCGATGCCGACGAGGCGATCGACATCGTCCGCCTGCCCGTCGGCGAGCTCGATGAGGCGCTGCCGCGAATCCGCGACGCCTCGACGCTGATCGCCCTGATGGCGCTCCGCGACCGCCTCGCCGACACCCGCCGGCGCTAGCGCTTCTCGATCTCCTGGCCCGCGCGCTTGTCTTCGCGGCGGTGCCGCCGCCAGACCGGCCCGATGTAGCCGATCAGCATCCCGATCAAGGTGAAGACGGCCAGCACGATGATCAACGGCGCGTCGAAGCTGGCGAACAGCACTTCGACGCTGACCTTCTGCGAGTTCTGCAGGCACACGACCACCACCAGCACGATCAAGATCCCGACGATCCAGGCGCGCCAGTTGGTCGGCTGCTTCTCCTGAGGTCCCATGAGCCAGATCCTAAGCCGTGCCTCTGAACCCTTCCGGGGCTGAACTCGTATGGATCAGCAACCGTCCGCAGCCCACTCGTCCGACAGAGGAGAAAGACAATGCTCAAGCGAACCGCAGCGGCCACCGCCGCAGCCCTTGCCCTGGCGCTCGGCGGCACCGGCGCGGCCTTGGCCGCAAACGGCGCCGACGACCCGCCGAACCACCACCAAGAGCACCAAGGCAACGGCCACCACGGCAAGCACCACCACCACGGCCACCACCGCCATCAAGGCAAAGGCGACGACCACGGCGGCGGCAACGAGCCCGGCGACGATCACGGCGGCAAGGGCGAAGAGCCAGGCGACGACAACAGCGGGATGACCGAAGCTCCGTCCGAAGGGGAATACGACTACTAAGGCATCCAATGGTCGGGCTCGCGGACCACATCGCCACCCTCGGGCTTCCATCATCAGGGCGCCCTGATCGCGAGAGGCTGTGGCTTCGGGCGAACCTAGGCCGGGTCAGAGTTCGGTCGTGACGAGCGATCCGACCCTCCACCTACCGGCTTCCTTTTCCAGCGGCAGGGCGTAGTCCTTGCCGTCGTTGCCGTGGTAGAGAGCCCATCCTTTGTCGCCCTTGACGCGGAGGGCGACGATGGATCCATCAAGGGTGTCTTTGCGGATTTCCTTTGATCCGGAGAGCGGTTCCGCCAGCCTTTTCAGGGCATCAGCACAGGTCTGCTGGTCCTTGGCCCCCGGGATTTCGGCCATCCCTTTCGCGCCCAACGTTTTGCACTGGGTCGCAAAATCGCCCGCGGCGCGTGCCTTGAGATTCATGGAGACGATGACGCTTACTTCTTGGCGTTCACTGTCCGACGCTTCCTTGCCGAACTTCGGGATCGCGTTGATGTGGCCCTTCTTGATGAACACCGCGCTGGCTTCTTCGCTGGTCACCGATGATGAAGACCCGCCGCCGCAACCGGCGATGATCAGACCGAGACAGACGGATGCCGCGAGCAACCCCACTCTCGCGACCCTTAGGCGCGTTGACATTGAACGAGTATACAGTGAAGTTTGATTGTGTGGAATAGGCCCTCCGAATTGACTTAACCGACTGATCTAAGTAGCCTTGATTAGACGATGGTGTCGGTTGGAAACAGGCGGCGGAAGAAGGTCACCCTGGTGACGCTGGGTCCCACCGGCACCTGCCACGAGCGGGCGGTGCGCGCCTACATGACGTTCCAGGGGGTCGAGGACTTCGACATCGAATTCATCGGCGATTTCTTCGACGGCTTGGACATGATCCGGGGGAGGGACAATGCGTTCCTGATCCAGTGCAGCGCCCACCCGAAGGTGCATGAGGTCACCGAGCGGTACTGGGGCGAGGTGTTCGTCGTCGACACGTTCATCTACCCGACCAAGGCCTTGGCGGTTTTGAGCCGTCGCGAGGTCGAGCGACCCAGGACGCTCGGCCTCGTCCCTGCAACCGCTGGCTACGTCGACCTCTCCCGATGGGACGAGGTGATCGATGTCCAGTCGAAGCCGATCGTCGCCGCCGAGCTGCTCGAAGGCCGCTACGAGGCGGGCCTGACCCACCTCGAGCATCTACTTGCCCATCCCGACGAGCTCCGCCTCGTCGAGGAGATCGGCGAAATCGACACCACCTGGGTCGTCTACGGAACCGAGAAGCGCTTCGAGGGAGAGGTGATCGGCATCCCGTCGGCGGAGCTGTTCCGGGTCGGACGTGCGCCTGCCGCCGCGTAGGCGCTTGATGCATGTCGGGGAGGCAAGATGGATGGCTTCGAGTCGAAGCCGATGAGCCCAAAGCGACTATCGAGCGGCTGGGGAGCTCGAACGCCGAGTTCCAAAGAAGACTCTCGCCCCGCTACGAGCGGCTGAAGCCCGGTCCGGGCAAGTCGGCGGAGCAGGTTCACGCAAGCCAGCGGGACCGCATTCACCGCGCGATGGTCGAGTTGACGGCCGAGAAGGGCTTCAACCGCGTCACCGTCCGCGCGCTCACCGGGATGGCGGGCGTCTCGAGTCGCACTTTCTACATGCACTTCGCCGACCGAGAGCAGTGCCTGGCTTCGACGGTCGACGCCATCGGCCGCCGAATTCTCTCGAGGGCGACGCTTCGTAAGCCCGATGACGCGACCTGGAAAGGGCGAGTGAGCGCGTCCTTACAGTCGCTCCTAGATGATTTTGCGACACAACCCTGGGCGACCCGGGTACTGCTGGTTGAGGTTCTTGGCGCAGGTCTACCAGGCCGGAGGCAGGCCACAGAACTGACAGCCGACCTCGAGCGGCTGTTGGCCCATCTGCTCGTTGCAGCACCCATGGCATCCGTGCCTCCACGTCGTCTGGTCATCGGAATCGCCGCTGGCCTCGTTCGGATCGCTACGACGACATCGCTCACAGGTCGCACCGGAGAGCTGCCCCGTCTGATCGGCCCTCTCCGCGATTGGGTTTTCGATGTCTACGGGAATGAGGCCCTTCACCTCTGCGCCATACCTGAGCGGCGGTCCGCAGACGCCAGGCGACGCGAGCCGTGCCTGTTGCCGTCCGCTGCGAGCGCCTTGGGAGGCCACGGTGAATCCGAGCGCACCCTTTCAGCCGCGCTCCGGCTGGCGGCGCGGGATGGCCCCGGTGCTCTCACTGTTTCGAATATTCGGCGCGAGGCGGGAGTGTCCCGTCACGATTTCGATGTGCGCTTTGGCGACGCGAACGAGTGCTTGCTCGCGGCGATCGACTCCCTTGCACGCACCGGGGCCCAGCGCGCCTATGCCTGGAGCGCTGCCACTGGCGGTAGCCAACGTCGCCTCGATCGGACGATCTTCGCGCTCTGCGTTCTGGCGGCGCGCAACCAGACGCAGGCGAAGTTGGTTCTGGCACAGATTTTGGTACCGGGTCGGGCGGGTCTCCTGCGCCGAGAAATGCTCGTAAGCGATGCCGCCAGCGGGCTGGCACGCGTCTCCCCAGCAGCGTTGAGTCCGATCGATCTCGCGGTCGAAGCCTCTGTCGCTGCTGGGTGGCGGATCCTCCAGGAGGAGATCACGGCGGGCCAGGCACATCGTCTACCCCGGGTCGCTCCCCTGCTCGCCTACCTGATCTCGAGACCGGCAAACCGAGATAGAAAACATCGAATTCAAAAAGTTGACTGCTCAGCATTCTCCGTGGGAACGTCCTCAGCGCGGACGCCGTCCGCAACGAAACAACGAAACCAAGGAGAGAAACCGAATGACTTCACGTAGAGCGATTATCGGCCTCTGCGCGATGTGTGCGCTCCTCATCAGCGCCGTCGCGGCGCAGGGCGCAAGCGCAGCCACAACAGCCTACACATGCGTTCCGGGCCAGGGGACCCTGAACGTCGACTGCGTTCCCGGCAGCTCGGGAACCTCCGGCCATGTAGCGATCCCGGCCAACACCAGGACAGAACTGACCGGGACCGGCGGCGAAACGAAACTCAAAGCGACGATCGCCGGTACCGCCGTGACCCTGACCGCCACCTCGGCCGAGCCGGCCCCCGGCAGTGCGCCATGGGTCGAAAACGTCGAAGAAGGCGGGGAAATGGTCGCCAAGGGAGAAGGCGCCATTACATACACAGGAGTGTCGGCCAACCATAGCTGCGGTGTCGAAGGTCTTCCCGGTGGCGCCGGGATGATCACCACCACCCAGCTGAAAGCGTCGACCCTGGGAGCTGGCGCGGGCCTCAAATTCACGCCGGCAAGTGGCACGAAGTTCGTCGAATTCAACCTGACCGGGGCGGAATGCCCGACGGTCCTGAAAGAACAGAACCCCTACACGGTCAACGGCAACGTCACCGGGACGCCGAAAGGCTCCAACGTCGAATTCACCCACACGGGGACGACAGGGCAGGGCACCCTGACTGTGAAGGGCGCTGTCGCCGGAGTCGAAGGCTCGCTCACATTGTCTGCGCGGGCCAACAGCACCCAGGCCTACACCCCGCTGAGCGTCACATAGTCGGATAGGCGAAAGCGGACTGCTGAGGCTGGACATCCAAATGGTGGCCATGCCGTAGCGGTGAAGCAAGGAGCCGGCCGGAAGGCCGGCTCCTTGCCATAGAGGCCCGGCACCAGGCCTCCATATCCCTGGCAGCCACAAACATAGCCAGGGAGGCGCTTCGCCAATATGGGAGCCACCCACCGGCCCGAGTCGTACTGAACGAGTTCCTTCAAATGGACACGTGCTTGACAGGGTTGGCGCGCGCGCGTATGGTGGCGCCTGCTGAACGAATCGCGATCATTCGACCGTTCGGCGACTTACACGGAAGCGTCAGACTCGGGAAGTCTGGCGTGCGGGGTGCAAGGTGCCAGGGAGATTCTTTTGAGCTGGATTAGGCAGGTTCGATTCTGGGGGCGTGGCTCAGTCCATACCCGCATCGCCTTGAAGCTCTGTGCGACAAGTGTGTTTGAGCAAATCGCCCGATCGTATCCGCCCACGTCCCGCAAGTTGAACAAACGATTCGCCCGGCGCGCTGTCTGGCGAGTGGCAAAGGAGATAACGCACTGATGTCCAGACGCAGCGATCGCAAAAGGATGACGGTTGGCTTGGCCGTGGGGCTGGGCGCATTCGTCGCCATGATGCTGGTGTTGGCTACGCAGGCGTTCGCCAACGTTTACGAAGGCAACGTCAAACTCAACATCACGGGAAGCGGCAGCGGCGAAGTCACCAGCCTTGGACCGTCAGCTCCCCCGGAATCCCTCTCGGGTAGCCCTGCCATGGCATGCGTCTACAACGGCGCCAGCCAAAGCGGCGTCTGCGAAAACGAACCGGAAGAAGTCGAAGAAGGCGAAGAACTATTCGGTGAGGTTTTGTTCGCCCACCCGGCCCCTGGCTCGGCGCTCGTCGGTTGGACGGTCCAGAAAGCTGGCTACTCGAATTGCCCGCCTAACCACTCATGCACGCTTGCCAGCGCGGTACTTGAAGAAAACGAATTCGAAGTCACCGTCGAATTCGTCCTTGAACCTCCCGTCACCGAATTCGCCCTCACCCTCACCACCTCGGGCACCGGCGCGGGCAGCTTCGAATGCGAAGACCTCACCGCGGCGGGCGCCAAGGCGCCGTGCGCCGGCGGGGTCGAATTCCCCGAAGGTGACGAAGTCGCCGTTTTCGGGGTCGAAGCCGGCGGCTCCGAATTCGTCGAATTCAACAACGAAAACGGCGGCGAATGCTCCGGCGCCACCTGCACGCTCACGATGAGCGCCGCCAAGACGGTCAACGCCGAGTTCAACCTGATTCCACCGCCCGCCGAACAGCCCCTCACCCTCACCACCTCGGGCACCGGCGCGGGCAGCTTCGAATGCGAAGACCTCACCGCGGCGGGCGCCAAGGCGCCGTGCGCCGGCGGGGTCGAATTCCCCGAAGGTGACGAAGTCGCCGTTTCCGGGGTCGAAGCCGGCGGCTCCGAATTCGTCGAATTCAACAACGAAAACGGCGGCGAATGCTCCGGCGCCACCTGCACGCTCACGATGAGCGCCGCCAAGACCGTCAACGCCGAGTTCAACCTGATTCCGCCCCCGACCGAATTCCCGCTGACCGTGGTCCTCACCGGCCAGGGCACGGCGGAAAGCACCTCCCCGACCGGCCTCACCTGCTCGAGCCCGGCCGAAGAATGCACCGAAGAACTGGCCGAAGGCCCCGTCGACCTCAAGGCGACACCGGCCCCCGGCTACACCTTCGCCGGCTGGATCGGCTGCCGGCACACCGGCGCGGGCACCTGCCAGGTGAGCCTCACCGAAGCCCAGGAAGTCTACGCCGTCTTCCTCGGCAGCGGCGAAAAGGGGGAACTGGGAGAACCTGGTCCGGTCGGTAACCCCGGCTTCCCAGGGCCGACCGGCCCGCAGGGCCCGGCTGGGCCTCAGGGCCAGGTGGGCGCCAAAGGCGACACTGGCGCTACTGGTGCGGCGGGCGCAACCGGTCCCCCGGGCCCGGCCGGCAAGAACGCCAAGGTGACCTGCAAGGTCCAGCAGAAGAAGCACGGCACGAAGGTCACGTGCACCGTGAAGTACAAGGGGTCCAAGGCCTCGGGGTCGTCGCTGCGCTGGCGGCTGACTCGTGCCGGGCGCACCGTCCGGCACGGAACCGGGAGCCACGGCCGCCTCAGCCTCGGCCGACTGGACAGCGGTCGATACCGCCTCCACATCGAGGGCCGGAAGGGAAGCCGACTGATCGTCGTCGGCTAGTGGCATCCAGCCCTGGGGGCGGCCTTTGGGCCGCCCCCAGGGTGGGTCGGTGCCTCTGATTTGCAGCTTTCAGATGCCAAGGAGAGTGAAATTGTCTGAGGGAAGCCACAACATCTCTAGCGCCGCGGTCGTGGCGGCGGCGCCCGTCGTCGCCGTGCTCATGCTCCTCGCCTGGTCAGCGAGCGCATCCGCCGCTGGCGGCACCGGCACGGTCGCCCGCTCCGGATTCTCCGAACCAGCGACCCGCTACGACACCTCTCCGCCGTTGCGCACGCTGCAGCCAGGTCCGATCAGCGGTGGCCCGACTGAAATGCCCCTCCTCGCTGTGCCCCCCCTGCCTTCCGCCAATTCGTCGACCGTTGCAAAGGACACGAGCGGTGCGCAGCCCTCGTCTCCGTCGATGCCCTCGACGATCGCGAACTTCGAGGGCATCAGCGAAGGTGCGATACCTCCTGATCCGTCCGGCGCAGCAGGGTTGGACCAGTACGTCGAGATCGTCAATCGAAGTATGGACGTCTATACCAAGGGGGGAAGCGCCCTTCTCGAAAAACCGATCCCGACCAAGACGCTCTGGCAGGGCTTCGGTGGAGCCTGCGAAAGCCCGACGATCAACTCGGGCGACGGAACGGTTCTGTTCGATTCCTTGGCCAACCGATGGGTCGTCCAGCAGTTCGCGCAGACGACTGCCGAACCGAATACCGTTTGCGTGGCAGTCTCGGCCTCCAGTGACGCAACCGGAAGCTGGCACCGCTATAGCTTCAACTACAGCAGCTTTCCCGACTATACGAAGATGGGCGTCTGGCCGGACGCGTACTACGCCTCATCGAATCTGTTAGCCACGGAAACCGAAACGGCCGGACCGGAGGTCTGCGCATTCGACCGAAGTGCGATGCTGACGGGGGCTCCCGCGACCAAACAATGCTTCCGCGACTTCAGCGGCGCATCCACCCTATTGCCAGCGACCCTCGATGGCTCGACGCCACCACCTGTCGGCGAGCCGGAGTGGTTCGTGGCGCTCTCCGGCACGGAAGCGAATGCCTTGGCGTATTGGAAGTTCCACGTCGACTGGAACAAACCCGCAAACAGCACTCTGACGGGCCCGAACAACCTTCCAGTCCAACCGTTCTCCGCGCCAGCTGCGGTCTCTATCCCGCAGGCGGAAACCGCTCAAAAGCTGTCGACACTCAACCGACTGATGTATCGACTCGCCTATCGCAATTTCGGCGACCACGAGGCGATGGTCGTTACTCATGCGATCAGCGCGGGCAGCTCGGTGGGCATGCGTTGGTATGAGCTCAGGCCAAGCGGCGGTTCCTTGACCGTCTACCAGGAAGGAACCTACGCACCCGACAGCGCCTACCGATGGACGGGCTCCATCGCCATGGATCAAAAGGGCGACATGGCGCTCGGATACAGCACGTCGAGCAGTTCGCTGCATCCATCGATTCGCTACACGGGCCGCCTGGTGAGCGATCCGCTGGGGACGATGCCTCAACCGGAGGCTACCCTCTACGCAGGCGGGGGCTCCCAAACCGGGTCATATCGCTGGGGAGACTACACGGAGATGACCGTCGACCCAGTCGACGGATGCACTTTCTGGTATGTGAACGAGTACGTACCAAGCAACGGTGCTCACTGGCACACGCGGATCGGTTCATTCAAGTTCCCCACTTGCGGACTTCCGAAAGTTTCGACCGAATCGGCCACGGGCATCACGGCGCATGAAGCCGTCTTACACGGCAGTGTCAATCCCAACGGATCTGAAACGAGATACCACTTCGAATACGGCAAAACCACCTCCTACGGCTCCAGCGTCCCGGTTCCCAGCGAAAGTGTCGGCTCCGGGACCGAAGCGGTAGCCAAGAGCAAGACGATAACCGGCCTCTCGCCCGAAACCACCTACCACTACCGGGTGGTGGCGGAAAACAGCGAAGGGACGTCCTACGGGCAAGACCAGGAATTCATTTCTCTGGCCGTGACGCCGTCGAGTCTCTACACCTTTGGAAATGGAAAAGGAACCGGTAACGGCCAGTTCGAATGGGCGCGAGGCATCGCCGTTGATCAGAGCGGCGATGTATGGGTTTCCGATTACACCCTCGACAGAATTGAGGAGTTCAACGAAAATGGCGAATACCTGCGTCAATTCGGCAGCGAAGGAACCGGAAACGGGCAGTTCATACACCCGAGGGGCATTGCAGTAACCGGAGGCGGGAACCTGTGGGTGGTCGACACCGGCAACCACCGCATTCAGGAGTTCAACTCCAAAGGCGAATTCGTCAGCAAGTTCGGAACGTCCGGGAGCGGAAACGGGCAGTTCAGTGTTCCTTTGGACGTCGCAATCGCGCCGGACGGCTCCATCTGGGTGGCCGACACCGGCAACGACAACGTTCAGAAGTTCACTGCGAGCGGCGAATTCATATTGAGCTCAGGGAGCAACGGCAGCGGCAACGGACAGTTCAACAACCCAACCGGGATTGCTGCGGAGTCGGATGGGAGCGTCTGGGTGGTGGACCAGGGCAACGACCGAATGCAGAAGCTGTCTTCCGGTGGTTCCTTTCTCGCCAAGTTCGGCAGCAAAGGAAGCGGTGCAGGTCAGTTCGAAGAACCGACTGATGTCGTGGTCAAGTCGAGCGGCAACCTTCTTGTGACCGACGGCTCTCCTAACCACCGGGTCGAGGAGTTGTCGCAGGGCGGCCAGTTGCTGGCCGAAGCCCACGAATGGCTCCCGGAAGCGATCGCGCTCGGCCGCGGAGGGAGGTTCTTCATTCCCATGGGCAGCTATCGCCTGGTCAACGTTTGGTCACAGCCCGCCGCCCCCGAAGCCACCACCGGAGCCGCCTCGAGCATCAAAACCACCGAAGCGACGCTGAACGCCTCGATCAATCCCAGCGGCGCCTCGACCACCTACCACTTCGAATACGGCAAAACCACCTCCTACGGCTCCAGCGTCCCGGTTCCCAGCGAAAGTGTCGGCTCCGGGACCGAAGCGGTAGCCAAGAGCAAGACGATAACCGGCCTCTCGCCCGAAACCACCTACCACTACCGGGTGGTGGCGGAAAACAGCGAAGGGACGTCCTACGGGCAAGACGAAATGTGCAACACCCCTTAAGCGCCCTGCAATGGACCATATATTTACACACCACCGAACCAACTCCACTTACACCGTGTTACACACAATGACCTGTCAGGACGGTAGCGACATGACCTCAACCGAACATATGAGTTCTTCAAAGTCAAGTTGTTCAGGTGTTCACTCCGGGAGACCGGGTGCGCCGATGGCGAGCGCCGGGCCAAGCGATGCAAGGACGCAGCCGGCGTGGCGTGGCAGCGCCACGCGAGCCGGCGAGGACGCCGCAGCGCGAAGTGTGCCCGTCGCCGCCAGCGGTGTGCGCGGGCGAGTGGAGGGAACACTAGGAACCTGCACCGTTAAGTACCAGGGCGCCACGGTCTCTAGTTCCTCGGCAAGCTGGCGGTTGGCCCGTGCTGGTCGCACCGTCCGTCGCGGTACCGCGAGCCACGGTCGGTTCGTCCTCGGTCGGCTCGACAGCGGTCGCTACCGCCTCCACATTCGAGGCCAGAAGGGAAGCCGACTGATCGTCATCAGTTAGCCGCATCCGACCCCGGGGCAGCCATTCAGGCCGCCCCGGGGTTATCGGATACCGACTACCAGTCGCGAAAGGGCAAGGAGAGTCATATGTCTGAGACAAGTCGCGGAATCTCGATCGCCCCCCGCGGGGTGCTTCCGACCCTGATGATGACGACGGTCGGCATTCTTCTCCTCGCTCTCCTCGTCTTCACCTCCCGGGCCGATGCCGCCTACTCGCAGGTCGATGTCTTCGCTGGCAGCCCGACCCCGCTGTCAGAAGAAGAACTCCAAGCTGATGAAGAAATACAGCTTGGTGGAGTGTCGGGAATCGCGGTGAATCGGACGGGTGCCGGGGGTGTGCCCGCAGGGACCGTATATGCAGTGACGCGATTTAGAGAAGCGGAAGAAGGTAACAGAGGACCGGGAACCAAGGTGGCGATCTACGAGCCGACCGAAGGCGGCGGCCTCGAATTCGTCGAGCGCTGGGCGGTTCTGGCCTCCGAAGGCTCCTATGAAGTGTGTGGGCCAAACAAGGTACTGCCGAATGGTTCAGCGGCTTCCGCCCATCTTCCCTGTCCGGCGCGGCTCAGCGGCAGCGCTCAGAGCCTCGGGATTGCCGTCGACCAGAGCGACGGCCATGTCTTCGTATTCGGAGGCTTCGAAGGGGCAACGAACGAGGTCGTCGTCTATCCCGCCGACGGAGGCAATGGTGAGCCTGGTGGCGTGCTCACCCGGTTCGCGGAACGGGTAGACGGACAGACTGTGGCGGAAAGCCCCGGAAAAATTCACTACCCGAGCAACTCAACTGCCAATCGGCTGGCGGTTGACAGCACCACTGGCGAGGTCTACGTCTACGACGAGCTTAGTAGTGGAGTCTTTTATAGGCGCCTGATGGTATTCGGCCCCCACGAAGGCAATCGGAGCGAATATGAATATCTGGGGGAAGTATTGCCGCACAAGCTTGGCGATGGTGAACATTACTCCCGTTCCCCCGTACTGGACGACTCGGGACACATCTATGTGGCCGGAACGCAGGAAAGTGGAGATCACATTGAAGAGTTTTCGGCCCAGAGTCCTGCCGCCTACCCTGCGTCGGAGCCAGCCCCTATCTGCAGTTATGAATACGCGAAACGCGGTGTCACTGCCATGACCGTGAATCCTGAAACCGGCGAACCGTTCTTTTTCTCCGAAAAGAAAATTTCCAAACATAAAGTCGTACAACGACTGGGTCCCTGCGACCTGGAGACCGGAGAATTCGGATTGCCGGAGGAAGGGGCGCCCGAAACGATAGCCATGGCTCCCGAACGCGGCGACATTGTTGCCTTGGCTTTCGATCCAGATCGTCTAGCGGGTGGCGCGCTCTACGCGGGCGTACCGGAACCAAACGGAACCGGCGAAGGTGGCCAGAGCGCGCTCGGCTACATCTTCGTCAATCCTGCGGAGCTTGCGCCGGAAATCGAAGCCGAATCGACCGACCACGTAACTGCTACCTCCGCCATGGTTCATGCCGAGGTCGACCCGAATGGGTTTGCAACGAGCTATGTCTTCCAATACCTGACCGAAGCCGAATACTTGGGCGAGGGTGAAACCTTCGCGGGGGCAGCAGAAGCCCCGTTTGGCGGCGGGACTCTGAGCGCCAGCGGGGGAAAACAAGATGTCGCTGCAGCCATTGGTCCGCTCCTGCCCGACACGGCTTATCGCGTTCGGCTCGTAGCGAGCAGCCTATGCAAAGGTCCCGCAGAACGACGATGCGAAGTCACTGGAGAAGGGATTCCAATTCGCACCTTTCCGATCGCCACCGCCATCCTTCCCGATGGTCGCGCTTGGGAGATGGTCAGCCCAGCCAATAAGGGCGGAGGGCAGGTGATGCCGGCCAACCCTGTAGTGTCGAGCTGCGGCGAAACGGCCTGCAAGCCCGGAGGCGGATATCAGCACTTTCCGATGCAGAGTACGCCGGATGGGAATGGGGTCGGCTATGAGGGGACCAACTTCGGCCTAGGTGGCGCGGTCCGCGAAAACGAGTACCTCGCGTTCCGCGATCCGTCGAGCGGCTGGCAGACGACTGGTTCGACGCCGAGCGCTCTGTTCAGCGGTGGAGGTGGTGGCTACAAGTCTCTCGCCTCTGACCTGGGGGCCTCGGTGTTTGAACAGAACCAAGGGGCAGCGGCCCTTGCTGCCGGCGCGCCTGCCGGGTACGCCGAGCTCTATGCCCAGTCGACCGCGAGTCCCTTCGCGCTTGCACCTCTCGTAACCACCGCAGCCCCGTTGACCCGCACCGCGGCTGAATTCAAGTTGCGCTTTGCCGGCGCCTCCGCTGACGGCCGGCGCGTTTTCTTCGAGGCAAACGACGCGCTCACCTCCGCGGTCCCCGGCATCGCACCGGCGGCTCCGCAGGTCGGTGTCAATGAATTCGACCTCTACGAATGGCACGAAGGCAGCCTCGCTCTGGTCAGCGCGATGCCGGACAACGCCACCGCCATGCCTGGCGAGTTCGTCGGTATCGGAAGCTCCCATGGCGTCTCCACCGATGGCTCCCACGCCTTCTTCGAAGCCGGCGGGCGCCTGTACGTGCGGATCGACGGCCGCGAAACGCGGCGAATCGAACACAAAGGCAAATTCCTCGGGGCTTCGGCCGATGGTTCGGAGGCGCTGCTGTCGGATGGCTGCCTCTACGGTCTTTCAAGCGAATCCTGTATCGACCTCACCGAGGGCCACGGCGGCTTCGAGGGCATCCTCGGCCAGAGCCAGGATCTCTCGCACGTGTTTTTCGTCGACACTGAAGTGCTCGACGCGGGTGCCGAAGCCACCGCCAATAATCTCTACGCTTGGACGGGGGGTGCGCCGCACTTCGTCGCCAAGCTCGCTGCGGGCGACAATTTTAGAGGCAGCGGCGAACTCGCTCGCGACTGGGTCCCCGTGGCCGCCGAACGCACCGCTGAGGCCAGTCCCGACGGGCGCTACCTTGCCTTCCTCTCACAGGAACTTCTGACGGGCTATCGCAATATAGGGCCGTGTGAATCGGATCACTCCGGCGGCTACACCGAAGCACCGTGTCCGGAGGTCTTTGTCTATGACTCGGTGACCGGCCGGCTCGCTTGTGCATCCTGCAACCCGACTGGGTCCGCGCCATTGGGTTGGAGCGTCCTGCCACGCATCCAAAACGCGTCATTCGCTCCGCAGCCGCGCTATGTGACCGATTCCGGGCGCGTATTCTTCGACAGCCGCGACTCACTCAGCCAGCTCGATACCAATGAAGGTGCCGAAGATGTCTACGAGTGGGAGCCCAAGGGCGTTGGCGGGCCGACGATGAGTTGCGAATCGGAATTCGCCGAAGGCGGCTGCGTGGCCCTGGTCTCGGCGGGGCGGGAATCTTCTGACTCCAACTTTGTCGCGGCCAGTGAAAGCGGCGCCGATGTCTTCTTCACCACCCGCGACCGGCTGGTGGGCGCCGACACCGACCAACTGTTCGACCTCTATGACGCGCGCCAGCCGCATGTCGCCGGAGAAGTCGTCGGCTTCGGCGAAGAACCGCCGCCGCGATCCTGCCAGGGCGAAGCCTGCCAAGGCGCCTCTCCTGCCCCCGCGCCGTCACCGGCCGCCTCGACCGGCTTCACGGGGTCCGGCAACTACCAGCCGCCTGCGGGCTGCCCGAAGGGCAAGGTGAAGAGGGGTGGAAAGTGCGTGGCGAGGCACCGCAAGAACCACAAGCACCACAAGCACCGCAAGAACCACAAGAGCCACAACAAGCACAAGGTGAAGGACAAGCGGTTCAACTACAGCCGTAAGGGAGGTCCTCGATGATCCGCCGCGTCCTCGCACTTGCCGTCCTGCTGGCCGCGTTGGCTGCGCCCGCGGCCGCGCATGCCGACTTCGGGTTCGTCCCTGGCTCGATGCGGGTGGAATCGCTCGAACGCGACGGGACCCCTGATTACCGCGCTGGCAGCCATCCCTACGCTTTTTCGATTGCCGTCAAATTGAAGACCGTCGCCGGCCAGAGCGAAGGCGGAAGGATGCGGGATCTGGTCTTCGATCTGCCCCCAGGTCTTGTCGGCGATCCACTTGCCGTGCCGAGCTGCTCGCGCAAGAGCTTCGACACGATCGGCGAAGACAGTAGCCCGGACTGTCCGCCCAGCACCCAGGTCGGCATCGTCCGCGCCACCATCGCTGGAACGGGGGAAGCTTTCGGTCCGCTCTACAACCTCACCCCAGGTCCGGGTGCCGCTGCCGAACTCGGTTTCTCGGCGGCTGAACTCATCGCGCAATCGGAAGCCTCGCTGCGTAGCGAAGAAGGTCTACCTAACGAAGCGGAAGAACGCTACGGGATTCAGGTGTCGACCAACAATCTGCCAGTCGAAACCACTGCCGTGGAAGCGGTCATCTGGGGCAGCCCCGCCGATCCCGGCCACCTCGCTCAACGTGGTCCCGGTATCGGATCTGGGACTGGTTATGGAGGTAAGGAATCAGAAGCGCCCGAACTCGCCTTCTTCACCCTGCCGACGTCCTGTCAGACGAAGCCCATGATCACTGCCCGCGCGGACTCCATCCTCTCCCCGGGTGTATTCGCCACCGAAAGCGCCCCTATCCGCGCGGTCGCTGGCGCGCCCGCCCCTCTGATCGCCTGCGAATCCGTCCCGTTCTCCCCCGCTGTCGCGGCCAGCCTCAGCACCGGCGCCGCCGAAAGTCCGGCCGCCTTCGACTTAGGCCTGCACCTTCCCAACCTCGGCCTGCTCGCCCCGACGGGAGTCGCCGAAACGCAGCCGGTCAAGACCGTCGTCACCCTGCCTGACGGGGTCACCGCGAACCCGGCCGCGGCCACGGGTCTCGGTTCCTGCAGCGAGGCCCAGATGGCCGCGGCCTCGCTCAGCGACCCAGGCTGTCCGGCGAGCTCCAAGCTCGGGACCCTGCTGGCCGCCTCGCCGCTGCTGGAAGAACCGATCGAAGGCTCGGTCTATCTCGCGGCTCCGCACGCGAACCGCTTCGGGACCCTGCTGGCGCTCTACATCGTCGCCTCCGCGCCCGATCGTGGCGTCCTCATCAAGCAGGCGGGGCGCGTCGACGTCGACCAGGCGACCGGCCGCCTCACCGCCACCTTCGAAGGCCTGCCGCCGGTGCCCTACTCGAGCTTCGAAGTTCGGCTTCGCGAAGGCCCGCGGGCGCCCCTGATCACCCCGCAGGCTTGCGGCACCTACGCCAGCACCGCCCCGCTCTACCCATACTCGGCACCGACTGCGCCGGTGGTCAAGGAAGTGCCCGTCACGGTGTCCTCGGGTGCCGGTGGCGGAGCGTGCGCGGGAAGCGAAGCCGGGCTGCCGAACTCACCGCGCCTCGAAGCGGGAGCCGCGGCCCCGGTCGCGGGCGCCTATTCGCCCTTCGTCTTCACGCTCAGTCGTGAAGACGGCACCCAGCGCTTCTCCAGCGTGGTCGCCGAACCTCCCCTGGGATTGGCCGCGAAGCTCACGGGCATTCCATATTGCTCCCAGTCCGGCATCGACCAGGCGGCGGCGCGTACCGCCGAAGGCGATGGCGCGCTCGAGCTTGCGAACCCCTCCTGTCCGGCCGCGAGCCAGGTCGGGACGGTCAGCGCGACCGCGGGAGCCGGGCCCTCGCCGTACCTCACCACCGGCAAGGTCTATCTGGCGGGTTCCTACAAGGGCGCTCCGCTGTCGCTCGAGGTGATTGCTCCGGCCATCGCCGGGCCCTTCGACCTGGGCGTCGTCGCCAATCGGATCGCGCTCTACGTGAACGAAGAAACCGCGAAGATCACCGCAAAAAGCGACCCGTTGCCCAGCATCTTGCATGGCATCCCGCTCGATCTGCGCCAGGTTTCGGTGGGACTCGACCGTAGCCAGTTCAGCCTCAACCCGACCAACTGCGAGCCGACCACGCTGGGAGGATCTCTGACGAGTCTCACCGGCGCGGTGGCATCGCTTTCACAGCGCTTCCAGGTCGGCGGCTGCAAGGGCCTCGAATTCGACCCGCAGTTGAAGCTGCAGATGAAGGGGGCGACGAAGCGCGCCGGCCATCCGGCATTGAAGGCCGTCATCACGTTCGCCCACAGCGGCGAAGAAGCCCACGCCGAGAGCATCCAGGTCGGTCTGCCGCACTCGCTCTTTCTCGACCAAGGGAATCTGAACAAGGTGTGTAAGCAGGCCGACCTGCGCGCAGGCACCTGTCCGAAGGGGTCGGTTTACGGCCACGTCAAGGCTTGGACCCCGCTCTTCGAAAAGCCGCTCCAAGGCCCCGTATACCTTGGTGTCGGCTTTGGCTACAAGCTGCCCGCTCTGGTCACCGACCTCAACGGTCAGGTTCGCATCCTCGCCCACGGCCGCGTCGACACCACCAAACGGAACGGTCTTCGAAACACCTTCGAATTCGTCCCCGACGCTCCTCTCTCACGGGTCGTCCTGCAGTTGAAGGGCGGCAAGAAGTACGGCCTGATCGAAAACTCCGAGAACCTCTGCGCCAAGCCGCAGAGGGCCTCAGCAAGGCTCGTCGCCCACAACGGCAGGGTCGCCCAGCTGCATCCCAAGATCGTGGTGCAGTGCGGGCACCACAAAGGCTGAGCCCACCTTCCAGCGACCGGCAGGAAGCGACAAGTAGCGCACGGAGTGTTTCACCACTTCTAGGCTACGAATGGCCTTCACAAGCGGCTTGAGGCGGACTGCAGAATGATCAGTCGGAGAGCTAAAGCTCAGATTTTGCTTAATGCTTGACAAGCCAGCCTCCAGATGATGGGATTTGTACCGGCTTCGGTACGAAGCCGTCCAGACGGACGCTGTTGTCCGGCGTCCGTCTCTTAGGACAGGGATGGGGTGGCTATTCCGCCCCGACAAGGGAGATAGGGAGAGAGGGGCGTCCTGACAAGCGCCTTGCGCGTCTTTTCGGGATCGAGCACTTCTTCCCGTTGAACGAAAGGAAAGCATGAGGCTGAAGAAGCTCATTGTGAGCGGCCTGACGGTCGCGTTAGGAAGTCTGGCGTTCGCCTCCGGCGCGCTGGCGGGACCGCATCATCCGACCGGCGAATACGCTCAGTTCAGCGATTGTCCGCTCAGCCGGGCGAGCATCGAAAACTGTATCTATTCGGTGACCAACGGCGGATCTTTTACGCTCGGGAAAAAAGCTGTTCCGATTGTGAACCCGGTCACGCTGCAAGGCGGATTTGAAGGCGAAGAAGAAAATATCCACTTCTTCGGTGCCGAGGATGGGAACACCCTGTCGAAGACTCCGCAGCCGGTCCCGGGTGGCCTGCTCGGGGTCACCGCACCGACCTGGTGGCCTAAATCGATCCGGGACTGGTTCAACAATCTGATCAACGAAGGGTTCACCGGTGTGAACGCCACGGTCGAACTGGCGGCCCCGGCCACGTCGGTCAAGCTCAACACCGAAAACCTGCTCTTCGAAGAAGGCACGGCGCTCGGTCTGCCGGTGAAGTTCCACCTGGAAAACGCGATCCTCGGGTCCAGCTGTTACATCGGCTCAAACTCGCATCCCGTCCAGATCAACTTCACGACGGGTCAGAGTGGCTCCCTCCATGGAGCGGCCGGCAAACTGTCATTCAACGAAGCGTTCACGATCATCACGATCAGTGGCGGCAAACTCGTGAACAACACGTTCAAAGCCCCGGAAGCAGAAGGTTGCGGTGGCATCTTCTCCTTCCTGGTCGACCCGCTGGTCAATTCGCTGATCGGCCTGCCCTCGGGTGAAGGGTCAAACTCCGCGATCCTGGAAGGAAAACTCCAGACCGCGCAGTCCGGAGCCGTTCGCGCAAGCGAATAGCGAGGGCCGCTCGGCCTCGGTCGAGTGATGGAACACCTCGGGAGCCTGCCGCGTAAGCGGCGGGCTCCCTTTCCTTGGTCTTGTTGTGTCCTAGGGTCCTGGGACTTCAGGCCCGCTTGGCTGTACGGGGCTGGGATTCGCGCTCTGGCGTCCGGAGCGCAGCCCGCCGATCCAATGAGCGCTACCCAGGCCCTGGGCAGGTCTTTCAGGAATTCTTCGTCCATCCCCTCCTGATCGCAGGCATAATCGCGTCGGTCAGCCGAGCCCGCTCGACCGCCACCAGACGACCTTCCCCGGGATCTCCTCGAAGCCCATCCGCAGCAGGGTCCTCGCCGCCGCCCGTCCTGCCGGATGGTTCGGACACACCTCGGCGACGATGGTGTCGCATCCCGACCTGGTCGCCTCGGCGGGGCGCCTTGTGATGAGGGCGGTCTGACAGCCGCGGCCGCGGGCGTCGGCGAGCGTCGCGTCGAGGCCGAGGAGGGCGACCCTGCCGTGGGTCTGGCCGTGAGGTCGCCTGCGGATCGATGATGACGCTCCGCGCCGGGGCGGTCGGCGAGGACGGAGACGAGGTAGTCGACCTCGCGCGAGCGCATCCATTCGATCGCTGTGGAGAGGTGGCCCGGATCGATCGCGCCGGCCTCCGCGGCTCCCTGCACGAGGTTCATCACGCTGGCGCAGGGGAGGTCGCCGAAGACCGTCGCCAGGGTGGGGCCGAAGCGGCGACTGTCGCGACTCGCTTCTATGAGCTGATGTCGCACGGCAGGCCGACCGGATAGACCGTGCCATTGGCAAGTCTTCTACGTCGCGTGGAGTTGCTCTTTCCAGGCCGCTGAGGCTCGCGCGGTAGCAAGCCGGCGTCTACGCGGGACTGCCCAGGGACTCGACCGCGTTGCGCAGGGCAGGGGGATCGACCGCGGGGAAGCGGAACAGCTCGCCCTCGATCTCGGCGAAGAGGCCGAGCAGGATGGGGGGGTCCACCTGGCCCGATTTCACCATCGCATCGACGTCTGGCGAGGTCAAGCTCGAAGCCCCGTTGGAGCTTCGACAGCGCCTGTGAGTACGGGTCGAAGTCGAAGACCTCGAGGTTCCCTTCGCGCAGCCTGAACCGTGACCGCTCCCTCCATTCCGGCAGCGCCGGCAGGAAGTCCAGGGGCGAGGCGAGCTCGACGTTCACCGACAGCTCCTCCTTCAGCTCCGCGATCCGCCGCAGCGCTTCGGAATCGGGCTCGAAGCGCACGTCGACGTCGACCGTGCTCGCGCGCCACCCTTCGAGCACCGCGGTTGCGCCTCCGGTCAGGTACAGGCGGGTGCCGGCCGGGACGACCCGGCCCAGCTTTCGCGCGACGATCCGGTCCGCGTCAGCGAGCTCGCGCAATCTCGGCTGCCCTCGCGAAGCTGTCCACCCGTGCGAGGATCGCGTTGTAGCGCGCGTGGGCGGCGTCACCGACTTCGCCGGCCAGGCGCTCGTAGAGCCGGTGGGCGGCCAGGGCCTCGTCTCGGCCCGCGGGCGGGACCGGCACGCCCGCGCGGACGAGTCTCGAGCGGGCGCTCTGCACGGCGCTGGCGTTCACACTCTCGCGTCCGGATCGCAGATCGCCGAGCCCGATGAGCACGACCTCGGCCCCGGGCAGGCTTTTCATGAGCTCTTCGTCCACCCCGTCATGATCGCAGGCTTCCGCGCAGCGCCGTGATGCTGATCGTCGCCGCGCCACGCCCGTCAGCCGAGCCCCCTCGGCCGCCGCCAGTTGACCTTCCCCGGGATCTCCTCGAAGCCGATGCGCAGGAGGTTCCTCACCGCCACCGGGCTCGCCGGATGCTCCTGACACACCTCGGCGACGATGGTGTCGCATCCCAACCGGGTCGCCTCGGTGAGGCGCCTCGTGATGAGGGCGGTCTGGCAGCCGTGGCCGCGGGCGTCGGCGAGGGTCGCGTCGAGGCCGAGGAGGGCGATCCTGCCGAGGGTCATCATCGACCCGCAGGCGACCTCGCGGCCGCCGAGGCTGGCGCGGTAGCAGTGCCACCCTTCCTGGGTCGGCAGTCCCATGAGGAGGAGGGTCGCCAGGCCCGGGAGGCCGAAGGTCGTGCCGAAGATGTGGTCCATGCCTTCGGTGTCGAGGGGGCCGAGCTCGTGGATCTCGAGCGGGCCCTGGTCGACGGGGGACGGTTCCATCCCGTGGTGCAGGAAGCGGCGGACGGTGGAGTCGCGTTCGTAGCCGTGCGTGGTGAGCCAGGCCTCGGCACGCCCCGCGCCGGGGCGGTCGGCGAGGACGGAGACGAGGTAGTCGACCTCGCGCGAGCGCATCCATTCGATCGCTGTGGAGAGGTGGCCCGGATCGATCGCGCCAGCCTCCGCGGCTCCCTGCACGAGGTTCATCACGCTGGCGCAGGGAAGGTCGCCGAAGACCGTCGCCAGGGTGGGGCCGAAGCGGCGACTGCGGACTTCCGCCTCGTGGACGGCGTCCAGCGGGGCCGACCGCCACAGATCCTCCCGGAAGCGGAGCTCCGCCGCGGCGACCGCGGCTCCGTCGTACACGCAGATGCCTCCCAAGGCCTCGTCCATTCCCCGTTCGCCGGCGCGCCGACCCCTTTCGGCGCCTTTTGATTGTAGAACGGAAAACTCGCCCATAAGGGCATTTCTTGAGTAGATGATTCGCTTCGTGCAGGGCGGAAAGCTAGTGCTGCGTCGCGGTGGCGGAGGTCGCGGATCGGCCGTCGTGCATCGCGACGACGTAGACGCGCTCCGATGATTGCTCGTAGCGGTAGAGCAGGATCATCCACGACCAGGGACCGAGGACGAACCGGGTCGGAGCCCAGCGACCGCCCAGCTCAGGACCCGCAAGTGGGAACGCCTCCAGGGGCCTGAGCGAGCGGGCGATTCGCGCCCAGGTGTCGTCCGGCAGGTTGAGCATCGAGACGGACTCATCCACGTCCCGCCGCGCCTGCGGGGTGACAATGACCCGCGCCACTCAGGCGAGCTCGTCCAGTGGCGTTCCTTCACCGCGGGCCGCCTGCGCCAGACCCTCCTGCGTGCGCTGCCAGGCGCCGGGAATCGCATTGAGGATCTCGGTGATGCGGGTGGCGCCGGGGTCGGCGTCGTCGAGTGCCGTGGAGAGAAGAGATCGAGCGAGGGTGCCCTCCTGTATATGCGTACGCTCCGCGAGCTCCGCGAGCTTGGCCGCATGCTCGTCGTCGAGAGTCAGGTTGATCCGCTTCGCCGAAGCCGCCATTCCTGTGAAGGTACACGACTCGACACGGCACGTGTATTTGGCCAGGCCGACTCGGATAGGCGCTGATCCGCTACCGTTGAGTGGTCGGGCTGGCGCAACCGCCGCCCGAGAGAACCCGTTTCCTCCACGTGCACCGCACTTCGGGGCTGCTGGATCTCCCCGAAGAAGTCAATTCAAGGAGCACTTTCATAGCTACGTTTGCCGAACTCGGCACCTCCGAGCCGGTCGTCGAAGCGCTGCGCGCGCGATCGATCACCGAGCCCTTCCCCGTACAAGAGCTGGTCATCAGCGATGCGCTCGCCGGCCACGATCTGCTCGTCCAGTCGCCGACCGGGTCGGGCAAGACGCTCGCCTTCGGCGTGCCGCTGGTCGATTTGCTCGAGCCCGGCGCCTGGGGGCCGCAGGCACTGATCCTGGCGCCGACGCGCGAGCTCGCCTCGCAGATCGTCGACGAGCTCGAAGTCCTCGTCAAGGCCCAGCGGCTGCGCATCGCCGCCGTCTACGGCGGGGTGGGCTTCGGCCCGCAGATCGCCGCGGCGAAGAAGGCCGACATCCTCGTCGCCACGCCCGGCCGGCTCGAGGATCTGATCGCGCGCGGCGCGGTAAAGCTCGACGGGATCGACGTGCTGGTCCTCGACGAGGCCGACCGGATGCTCGACATGGGCTTCCGCCCCGCGGTCGACCGGATCGTCGCCCTGACCCCGCGCGACCGCCAGACGCTGTTCTTCTCGGCGACGCTCAACGGGCCCGCCGGGCAGGCCGCCCGCGACTACACCTACGAGGCGCGCTCCCACACGCATGCCCCGCCCGAGGAGGCCGCCGCCGACGTCGAACACCGCTTCCTGCGGGTCGAGTCGCAGGGCGCCAAGCTCGACCAGCTGGTCGCCTCGCTCGCCGCGGAGGAGCCCAGCCGCTCGCTCGTCTTCGTCCGCACCAAGCGCGGTGCCGACCGGCTGGTGAAGCGACTGCGCACGCAGGAGGTCGAGGCGGTCGCGATGCACGGCGACAAAAGCCAGCGGCAGCGCGAAAGCGCCCTTGCCCGCTTCGAGCGCGGCGACGTGCTGACCCTGGTCGCTACCGACGTCGCGGCCCGCGGCATCGACGTCCCCGACGTGATGCGGGTGATCAACTACGACGCGCCCGAGGACCGGGCGGCCTACGTGCACCGGATCGGCCGCACCGGCCGGGCCGGGCGGACCGGCACCGGGATCAGCTTCGTCCTCGCCGACGAGGTGAAGGAGATGCGGCAGATCGCGAAGGCGCTCGGGCTCGAGTTCGGCGAGGGCCGGACTGAGGGCGGCGCGGAGAAGAAGGGGCAGGGCGGCTCGGGTGACGGGCAGCGGCGGCACGACGGCAGTGGCAACCGCAACCGCAAGGGTGACGGGCAGCGCGGTGGCGCTCAGCGCGGGCGCGACGGGCAGCGCGGCGGAAAGGGCGAGAGCCGAACGGTCGCTGGCGGCGAGAGCCGCGGGTCCGACGGGCCGCGCCGCAAGCGTCGTCGTCGCCGTAAGCGTAAGCCCGCCGCGACCGCCGCCTAGTCCCGACCGAGCGCGTTCGCACTTTCCCGTACCGGTTACGGCAAAGTGCGAACGCACCGCTGCGGTACCGGGCCTGAGGCGCCGGCCGCCGAGTCGTCCTCGGCCTAGCTGGAGCTCCGGCCCAGGCCGTAGTGCCGGGCGGTGTCGGTGAAGAGCGTCTTCAGGATGGCGCGGTTCACCGGCGTGCCGGGGCGGCCGATCGCGGTCGGCCGGACGGCGACCGTCCAGGTGAAGCGGCAGGCATCCTCGCCGCGCGGCTCCACCAGGTAGTCCTCGGCGAGCGCCTTGAAGAGGGGGCTGCTCGATTCGACCGCGTAGAAGGATTGGCGGCGGCCCTCCTCCCAGCGGAAGTAGTGCTCGCGCAGGACGTTGGCGCCCCAGAGCGCCTTGACTTCGCGCGTCGTGCCGACGCCGAACGGGCGCGGGGAGGTCCAGCGGACGTCCTGGAGGATCCGGCACCAGTGGAGGGCGTCGTCGGCACTGAGCTCCTCCCAGACCGCGGCCGCCGGCCGGGCGATCTCGAAGCCCGCGCGCAGGCGCATCGGCGCCTCCTCGAAGAAGCTCTCGTCGACCGGGGTGCAGGTGAACCAGGGTGCGATCGGGCGAGCCTATCGACCGAGCGTGCGGGGTCAAGCCGCGGGGCGAAGGTGTCGATGCCCTCGTCATGCGCATACTCCGACACCTCTCCTTCAGCAACCTGATCGCCCTGCTCGCGCTCTTCATCGCCCTCGGCGGGGCGGCCTACGCGGGCACGAAGATCGACGGCAAGACCATCGTCAACGGCTCGATCGGCGGCGGCAAGTTGAAGGCCGAAACGATCACCGCGGGCAAGATCAAGAAGGGGACGATCACGGGGGCGCAGATCAGGGGCGAAACGATCACCGGCGCCCAGATCGAGGCGGGGTCGATCGACGCGAGGCAGATCAACCTCTCGACCCTCGGCACGGTGCCCTCAGCACAGAACGCGGCCACGGCCGGCACCGCGACCAAGGCCGACAGCGCGACGTCCGCCGGGACGGCAGATTCGGCGAAGCGTGCCGAAACCGCGAATGCCGCCACGCACGCCGAATCGGCCGACAACGCCACGCGTGCCGATACCGCCGGGGACGCCGACACGCTGAACGGGGCGACCGCCGCCGACCTGACCCTCTCCTGTCAGAACGGAACCGAATTCTACGGTGGCATGTGCTGGGACCAGACGACGCGGTCACCGAAGCTGTGGCTCGCCGCGGTAAAGGAATGCGGCGAGGCCGGCGGGCGCCTGCCGACGATCGAGGAACTCATCGCGTTCGTGCTGCGCGACGGGATCCAGGTGACCGAACAGACTTGGTCCGGCGACGTCGACTCCATTGAATCGGGCCTCAAAAAAGAGGTGGTCTTCACCACGGATGAGACCGATCGCTCCACCGCGATCTCGAGCTTGCTCGGCTTCCGTTGCGTCTTCCCACAGTCGAACTCGGTCCGGTGAGCGGCCGACCCGCGTTGCGGGGAGTCACGAATCGCTTGTCTCGCTCGTCTATCCCTTAGAGCGCCCGCGAAGAAGCGGCGATGATGTGGTGACGGAGGAAGGCACGTGGCCGGGAAAGACGAGCAGCGACTGGAGGACCTGTACCGCTCCGAATCGGGGCGGGTCTTCGGGATCGCCTACCGGATGCTCGGCAGCGTGACCGAAGCCGAGGAAGTGGTGCAGGACGCCTTCGTGCGCTTCGAGGAGGTGGAGCCGGACGCGGTGCGACGGCCGCCGGCGCTCCTGGCCACGATCGCGACGCGCCTCAGCATCGACCGGCTGAAGTCGGCGCGCGCCGAGCGGGAGGAGTACGTCGGCGCCTGGCTGCCCGAGCCGTTGCTCGTGGACGATGCCGACGTCGCCGGCCAGGCCGAGCAGGCCGACTCGATCTCGATGGCCTTCCTGGTCTTGCTCGAGAGCCTGTCGCCGCTGGAACGGGCGGTATTCCTCCTGCGCGAGGCCTTCGACTACGACTACGCGGCGATCGGCGAGATCGTCGAGCGCAGCGAGGAGAACTGTCGTCAGATCGCGATGCGGGCACGGCGGCAGGTGGAGGCGCGCCGTCCGCGCTTCGAGTCCTCGCGCGCGGAGCGCGAGGAGATCGTGCGGCGCTTCTTCAGCGCGGCCCAGGAGGGCGACTCGGAGGCCCTGCTCGAGCTGCTCGCCGCCGACGCGGTGCTCTACGGCGACGGCGGCGGCAAAGCACCCGCCTTCGGGGCCCCGCTCGACGGTCGCCAGCGGATCGCCGCCGCGTTGGTCGCGCTGCTGCGCGCCGGCGCGCAGGTGGGCGCCCGCCTCGAGCCGGTCTGGGTCAACGGCCAGCCCGGTGCGCGCGTCCTCGCTCCCGACGGGGCGCTCATCAACGTCGTCGCGGTCGACGTCCTCGACGGCCAGGTGCAGGCGATCCGCTCGGTGGTGAACCCGGAGAAGCTCGGTCACCTCGGCCCGCTCGCCGACGTGAAGGCGCTGCTCGCCGGCCGGCGCCGCCCTTGATCGAGGACCTGTAACGCGGCGGACCGCTCGCTCGTCATCCCTGGTGAAAGCAAACGCCAGGAGGCAGCAGATGAGCGAGAACGGAACCAGGCAGCGGATCGTCGTCGTCGGCGGTGGCTACGCGGGAGCGCTGGCGGCGGTGCGGCTCGCCGGCCGCGCCCGGGGTCGCGCGCGGGTGACCCTGGTCGAGCCGCGTACCGAGCTGGTCGAGCGCCTGCGCCTGCACCAGCTCGCGACCGGGCAGAAGGTGCGCGGTCACGACCTCGCGCGGCTCACCGGGCGCCGGGTCGAGAACCTCCGCGCGCGGGCGGTCGCGGTCGACCCCGATCGCGGCGCGCTGGCGGTCGAGACTAACGGCAAGCTCACCGAGGTTCCGTTCGACCAGGTCGTGATCGCCGTCGGGTCGAGGGTCGCCCTCGACGCGGTCCCGGGAGTTGCCGAGCACGCTCACTCGCTCTCCGACCCGGCCGCGGCGATTCGCCTGCGCGAGGCGCTGCGCGAGCTGCCGGAGTCGAGGAGGGTCGCGGTCTGCGGCGGTGGCTTCACCGGCATCGAGGCGGCGAGCGAGGTGGCGGCCGCGCGTCCCGATCTGCGCGTCTCGTTGGTCTCGGCGGGGCGCCTCGGAGGAGGGCTGTCCCAATGCGGCGCGACGGAGCTGGTGAGCCGGCTGGGACGACTCGGGGTCGAGCTGGTGGAAGGGGAGAAGGTGGCTGCGGTGGAGCCCGGAGCCCTCGCCTTCGGCGGGGGGAGCGAGATCGCGGTCGACCTGACCGTGTGGTGCGGTGGGTTTGCCGCCCAGCCGCTGATGGCGGACAGTGGGCTGCCGGTCGATCCGCGCGGCCTGCTGGCGGTGGACTCGACGCTGCGATCGGTCGCCCACGACAACGTGATCGGGGCCGGCGACGCGGCGGCGATCCCCGACTTCCCGAACGGCGCCAGGTACCGGATGACCTGCCAGGCGGGGATGCCCTCCGGCGCCCACGCCGCCGACACGGCACTGGCGCTGCTTCGCGGGGAGGAGCCGAAGCCGTTCGACTTCGGCTACATCCACCAGCCGCTCTCGCTCGGCCGCCGCGACGGCCTCGTCCAGTGGGTCGACCGCGCGGACCGGCCGAAGGAGAAGGTCCTGGTCGGCCGTCGGGCCGCGATCTACAAGGAGCTCCTGACCCGGGGCGCGGTGCCGTCGATCAGGTGGGAGCGGCGCCTTCCGGGCGCGGTGCGCTGGCCGTCGGCCGGTTGCGAGGCGGCCCGCCTGTCATCGGTCGCCGGCTCGGCCGGATGAAGGTGGAGACAAGAGCCGGCCGCCGATCGTCCGCGAGCTGCCCGGACTGGCGTCGATCGATACATGGGCGGTATGCTCCCGAAAAGGCTGCGGCGACAGGGGGCGAAGCCACCCACCCGTGGACGAAACGAGGCCGTCCCTCGGGAGGGTAAGCGGCCACAAAGGAGAGTAGGAGCATGCGCAAACACGTGCTGTTAGTCCTCGCCCTGGGGGCGCTCGCCGCCGTCTCGGTGGTCGGGATCGCCACCGCCGCGGGTGGCGAAGGGCCGGTGACGGTCAAAGTCGGCAACCTCGAACTGACGGCGAACGGCGGGTTCACGCCGAAGGCGCTGTCGAAGACCAAGCAGACGCCGATCGAACTGAAGGCGGAAGGCTCGGTCAATGAGGCCGACGGCAGCCACCCGCCGGCGGTCCGCGAACTCATCATCGAAGGCGACAAAAACGCCGAAGTCCACGTCAAGGGCCTGCCGACCTGCAAGTCGGGCCAGCTCCAGGCGACGGATACCGCCGCGGCCGAAAAGGCCTGTGGCCCGGCGCTGATCGGCAAGGGCAACGTGACCGCTCAGGTTGCGTTCGCCGAACAGAAGCCGATCGACGTGCCGACGGTGCTGCAGCTGTACAACGGCGGCGAAAAGGGCGGCAAGATCACCTGGTACGCGCACGCCTACTTCTCGAACCCGATCTCGGGCGCGATCGTCACCACGGTGACCATCACCAAGCACAAGCACGGCCGCTTCGGCACCCTTGCCGTGGCGAAGATCCCGCAGATCACCGGCGGCAGCGGATCGACGATCTCGTTCAACCTGTCGATCCTGAAACTGGTCAAGGGCATCAACCCGATCAGCGCCAAGTGCACCGACGGGAAGCTCAAAGTCCACGTCCAGGCGAAGTTCGAAGACGGGACCAAGGCGGAAACGGAAATCGTCCGCGCCTGCACGCCGAAGAAGTAAGTCCTCGCGGCCCGCGGCCGCAATCGGCAAAGAAAAGGGCGGCCCTCGGGCCGCCCTTTTCGGATATGCGCGGGAAGAACCTATCCGAACCGGGTATCCGAGGGCAACCGAAAAAGTACCCAGAGGGTTGATCCCGTGCGGCGCGATGGTCAGGCCGCGGCGGCGGCGGCGCGCAGGCGCTGGAGGGCCAGGGACTGGGCCTCGGCCAGGGGGGTCGTGCCGCGGCGCTCGGCGGCGTCGAGGACGAGGCCGATCGTCGCGCCGATGTGGTCGACCAGGGCCGTCACGCCCTGGCGGTCGAGGCGGTGAAGCTCGGCGTAGACGTTGATCAGGCCGCCGGCGTTGGCGATGAAGTCGGGGGCGTAGACGATGCCGCGCCGCGCCAGGTCCACCGCCAGGCGATCGTCGACGAGCACGTTGTTGGCCGACCCGCAGACGATCTCGCAGCGCAGGCGGTCGACCGTCGTCGCGCCGATGACGCCGCCGAGCGCGCAGGGGGCGAGGACGTCACAGTCGGTCAGGATCGCGTCCGCGGGCTCGACCCAGGCCGCGCCGATCTCTTCGGCCAGGGCGCGGCGGGAGGGGTCGACGTCGCTCAGCGTCACCTCGGCGCCGCCGCCCGCGAGCAGCCGCGCGAGCCGGCTGCCGACGTGGCCCGCGCCGACCACGCAGACCCGAACCCCCTTCAGGGACGGGTCGCCGAAGCGGTGCTCGAGGCAGGCGCGGAGCGACGCCAGGACGCCGCGCGCGGTGACCGGGCTCGGGTCGCCGCTGCCGCCGCGCTCGCCTGGCAGCCCGACCACGTGGGAGGTGCGCTCGGCGATCACCGCCATGTCGGCCGAGCCGGTGCCGACGTCCTCGGCGGTCACATACTTGCCGCCCAGGGACGCCACCGTGTCGCCGAAGTCGAGCAGGATCGCGCGGCGCAGCTCGCCCTTTGGGCGCTCCGGCGTCGGGGTGCAGATCACGCCCTTGCCGCCGCCCAGCAGCAGTCCCGCGGCGGCCGCCTTGTAGGTCATCGCCCGCGCCAGTCGCAGGGCGTCCTCGATCCCGTCGGCGGGCGACTCGTAGTGCCACATCCGCGCCCCGCCCAGGGCCGGGCCGAGGGCGGTCGAGTGGACGGCGATCGCGATCGTCACGCCGCTGCGCGGGCCGCTCACGACCCGCAGCTCCTCGTAATCGGCGGCCGCCTCGGGCCACCGCACCTTCGTCCTGACTCCGCTGTCAGCGCTCATCACTCGCTCCTCCCTTGCTCCAGTCCTTCTCTCAGCTCGCCGAGGAAGCGCGCCGCCTCGGCACCGTCGAGCGCCCGGTGGTCCCACGACATGCAGAGGTAGGACATCGGGCGGATCGCGATCGAGTCCTCGCCGCCCGACTCGACCACCACCGGCCGCTTCACCACCGCCTCGAGATCGAGGATCGCCACCTGGGGCGAGTTGATGATCGGCGTCGCCAGCACCGCGCCGAACTGGCCCGGGTTGGTGATCGTGAACGTGCCGCCGGAAACCTCGTCGGGTTGCAGGCGCTTCTCGCGCGCCCGCGCCGCGAGGTCGCCGATCGCCGCCGCCATCCCCTCGAGGCTGAGCCGTTGCGCCTGGCGGATCACCGGCACGATCAGCCCGTCCTCCAGCGCCACCGCGATCCCGAGGTTGACGTCCTCGTGGTGGACGATCTCCTCGCCCTCGATCGAGGCGTTCAGGATCGGATGGCGCTCCAGCGCCGCCACCACCTCGCGGGCGACGAAGGCGAGGTAGGTGAGGTTGACCCCGCGGTCCGCCATCCGCGGCCGCAGCTCGGCGCGGCGGGCGGCGATGCGGCCGAAGTCGACCTCGACGACGGTCGTGCAGTGCGCCGCCGTATGCCGAGATTCGACCATGTGCGCCGCGATCTGCCTGCGCATCGGCGACATCGGCTCGCGCCGCGTCGGGCCGAGGAGATCCTCGGCGCCGCGCCCACCCTCGACGCTTGTCCGCGCATCGCGGACAAGCGTCGGATGATCGGCCTCCGGCTCCGGGCGGTACGGGGACTCGGTGTGGAGCGGGCGCTCTTGCTGCTCTTCGAGGAAGGCGACGAGGTCCGCCTTGCGCACGCGGCCGCCGACGCCATGGCCTTCGACCTGTTCGAGGTCGATGTGGTTGTCGGCGGCCATCCGTCGCACGATCGGGGAGTAGACCTGGGAGCGGTCGGGATCGGTCGGCTCGCCGGGCTCTGCCGGCTCGGGGGACTCGGTCGGATCGCGGGGCTCGGCCGACCCGCTTCGCTCGCCGTCGCCCACCTCCAGCTCCGCCAGCACCGCGCCGACCTCGACCGTCTCTCCCGGTTCGGCCACGATCCGCGCGAGCCGCCCGGCGACGGGCGCCGGGATCTCGACGTCGACCTTGTCGGTGCTGACGTCACACACCGGCTCGTCGGCCTCGACGTGGTCGCCGGGCTGCTTGCGCCACTCGACGATCGTGCCCTCGGCGACCGAGATGCCCATCTGCGGCATCGCGATCTCCACCGTCCGCGCGACCTCCGTGACGTCAGTAGGCGAGGAGCTCACGGCAGGCCTCCTTCATGTCGTCGAGTTGAGGCAGGATCTCCTGCTCCAGCGGGGGGCTGAACGGGATCGGCACGTCGGCGGCGGTCAGGCGGCGGATCGGGCCGTCGAGATCCTCGAAGGCCTCGCTGCCGATCAGGGCCGCCACCTCCGCGCCGACCCCGCAGGCGCGGGTCGCCTCGTGGGCGATCAGCACCTTGCCGGTCTTCCGCGCGCTCGCCAGGATCGCCTCGGTGTCCAGCGGACAGAGGCTCCGCAGGTCGAGCACCTCGATGTCCTCTTCGAGCTGATCGGCCGCCGCCAGCGCCAGTGGCACCGCCGAGCCGTAGGCGATCACGGTCAGCTCGCCGCCCTCGCGCGCCACCCGCGCCTTGCCGAGCGGCACTGTGTACTCGCCCTCGGGGACCTCGTCGCGCACGTGGCGGTAGAGGCCCTTGTGCTCGAGGAAGCAGACAGGGTTGGGATCGCGGATCGCGCTCGCGAGGAGCCCCTTGGCGTCGGCCGCGGTCGCCGGCGCCACCACTTTGAGTCCCGGCGTCTGCAGGAACCAGGCCTCCGGGTTCTGCGAGTGGAACGGGCCGCCGGAGAAGCCGCCGCCGGAGGGGAGCCGGACGACGAGCGGCACGCTCTGCCCCTGCCGGTAGTGGAGCTTCGCCGCCACGTTGACGAGCTGGTCGAAGCCGCAGGCGATGAAGTCGGCGAACTGCATCTCGCAGACCGGCCGCATGCCCTCGATCGCGGCGCCCGTCGCGGCGCCGACGATGGCGTTCTCGGCGAGCGGCGTGTCGAGCACCCGTTCCGGCCCGAACTCCTCGGCGAAGCCCGCGGTCACCTTGAAGGCACCGCCGAAGGCGCCGATGTCCTCGCCCAGGCAGAACACCGATTCGTCGCGTCGCATCTCCGTGCGCAATCCGTCGGAGATCGCCTCGAGGTAGGTGAGCTCGGCCATCAGGCGGCCCGCCGCTCGAACGTGGGACCGGGGGTTGGTGGGACGCTCGGCTCGGCGGTGGGCCGATCGCCCGGCTCGGCCCAGCCCGACCACGGTGCCGCGCCGTCGCCGAGCGGCTCCCAGCGGTCGGCGAAGACGCCCTCGAGCGCCGCCGACGGCTCGGGCATCGGCGAGGCCAGCGCCCGCTCGGCGCACTCCGCGACGTAGGCGCGGACCTCCGCGTCGATCCGCTCGACCTCCTCGGTGGCGAAGCCGAACTCCTCGGTGAGGCGCGCCGCGTAGCTCGCGATCGGGTCGCGCGCCTCCCATTCGGCGAGCAGCTCCGGCGGCACGTAGCCCATGTCGTCGTGGGCGCCGTGGCCGTGCATGCGCATCGTCTGGCACTCGACCAGGGTCGGCCCGCCGCCCTCGCGCGCCCGCTCGACCGCCGCGTGCACGGCCGCGAACACCGCCTCGACGTCGTTGCCGTCGACCTCGACGCCGGGAAGGCCGTACCCCTCGGCCCGTTCGATCGGGTCGACCGCGAACTCGAGCTCGTTCGGCGTCGAGTAGGCGAAGCGGTTGTTCTCCAGCACGAAGACGACCGGCAGCCGCTGGATGCCGGCGAAGTTCATCGCCTCGTGCCACTGGCCGTTGGCGGTCGAGCCCTCGCCGAAGAAGGTCAGCGCCACCCGCGGCTCGCCGCGCATCTTCATCGCCAAGGCCATGCCGTTGGCGACCAGCGCCATGTCGGGCAGCATCGAGACCATGCCGACGCAGCCGCGCGCCCGGTCGCCGAAGTGCATGTTGCCGTCCTTGCCGCCGGTCACGCCGTCGGCCCGGCCCATGTAGTTGGCCAGGTAACGGTCCGGGGTCACGCCGCGCACGAAATGCGCGCCGAGGTCCCGGTGCAGGATGCAGAGCCGGTCGCGCGGGGAGAGCGCGAACGCCGCCCCCACCGAGATCGCCTCCTGCCCGCGGCCGTCGTAGAAGGACCCCGGCACCTTGCCCTGCTTGTAGAGGCTGAGGGCCCGCTCCTCGGCGGCCCTCATCATCGTCATGTACCTGAGCAGCGCGGCCCGGTCCCCTCGGGTCAGCAGCGCAGGATCCAGCGGGACGGCGGTACCCATCACCGCGCTCGCGTCGCTGAGCGTCATATCTCTCGCCTCTCGGTTCTGGCTCCGCTTCGGGATCGCCTCCGCCGAGCCGGTTGTCGCGGCTCCGGGATCACCGGGGCACCGCGCCTATGGCGAAGGAGTCGAGGGGTCCCCTCTCCTCCCTTGTGTCATTCGGATCTTACGCCGCCGGGCGGCGCTTGCCAAGCCGAAGTCAGCGACCTGACAGGTGGCGGCCGGTGCTCTGGATGCCGGCCGGCCCTGGGGCCAGGGCGCCGGTCCCCCGCAGGTGCATGAAGGGCACCGTGAGGCGGGCGGCCAGCTCGCGCGCGACCTTGTCGCTGCGGGCCGAGGCGCCGACCAGGGTCACCCGGCTCGCCGCGAACCCGGTGACGGTGTCGGCGACGGCCTGGACCGGATCCTCGTCGCCGATCCGCCCGCCCGCCGTGGCGCCCGCGCGCCGCAGGATCGCCATCGTCCCCGCGATCCGTTCCTGCGCCCGGCGGCGCGGCGGCCCGGTTTCTTCGGACCAGCGCTCGACGAAGGTCTTGGCGATCGGGGCGAGGATCAGGATCTCGAGGCCGCCCTCGCAGGTGGCCGCGGCCAAGGCCGCCGCGGTGAGGATCGCCTCCGGGTCCGGGTCCTGGACGACCAGGAGAAGGCGGTTGCGGCCGTCGGCGGCGCACGGCTCGATCGGCGGCCGGGGAGGGTGGATGACCGCCATGACGATGACCGAGGAGGCGGCCAGCGCGCCGACCGCCATCCCGAGGCCGGGGCCGCCGACGTAGAAGCCGCCGACGATCGCGAACGCGACCGCCGCGACGATCAGCGGCAGCTTCCATGCCGCAAGTACGTAGGTCTCCGATTCCGGCGTCCGGCCGGCGGTGCGAGCGTCCATCTCCCAACCCCCGTTTCCCGTTCTCCACCGAGCTTTGCACAGCCTCGCCGCGCGGACAAGGCCGCCGCGAGGGGATTCGCCGCCGGCGGCACTCGGTGGGCCGGTTGACGGTTTGGCGCCGTGCCTGGTGAGTAGTTGCGGGACGGGCGGGGTTCGCGGGGCCTGCGGCCGTCCGAGGTGGTCCTGGGCGCCTCATGGGGGTCCTGGCAGGCTGTGACCCCCATGAGGAGCCCAGGATGTGAGGCTTCTGTTTGGAAGGCGTCACAGGGACGGGGGGAGGTCGGACTTCCGTGACGATCGTGTCCGGGAGACTCCACACCTCGGCCCCATCGGTCACAGGGATGCCGGGAACGTCACACTTTCCGGCCCCGGTAGGCCCTTTTCGGGCCGGGATCGAGGGGCCGATAACGCGCTGTCGACTTTTGGTCCCCTATGGGGGCCCCAAAGTCGACAACGCGCCCGTGACTGTTGGACGACACGGGAGGAAGCGTGGAGTTCTCGACGTCTCCGTGACGGGGTCGGACTC